>Ga0208849_1000143_pt1 | contig 69936 bp, 63 predicted proteins | sample NGESurdeep072012_10_FD_184470 | JGI IMG/M metagenome (GOLD analysis project Ga0208849, IMG submission 184470) | Arctic peat soil microbial communities from Barrow, Alaska - NGEE Surface sample 53-3 deep-072012 (SPAdes) | ecosystem: Environmental > Terrestrial > Soil > Wetlands > Peat ...
GCGGAGCGCCGGAGGGGCGCTCGAGCTGGCATCCTCCTAGCGGCAGCACTCTTGGCCGCCTGCAACACCCCCGCCGTCCCATTGACGAGCACCACTGCCGTGTCGCCGGCGCGTGTTCTCGTGGCCGCCCCCGACATGGCCGACCAGCCCTCCTTCGCCACCCGCACCGGCCGCCCGCCTGTCCTGAGCCTGCAGGAGCTCTTCCACCCGACCTACAACGTGCCCCTCGACCCCAGCAAGATCCGCACCCTGCTGGTGACCGGCGACATCATCCCGGCCCGCGGCGTCAACTACTTCGCCACGGTGAAACACGACTTCCTCTGGCCGTTCCGGCCGACCGCCGACTACACCAAGAACGCGGACATCACCTACATCAACCTCGAAGCACCGCTGTTCGCCGGCTGCCCGGTGAGCCCTGCCGAAAGCTTCACGTTCTGCGGCGATGCACGCTTCGTCAATGGGCTGACCTACATGGGCGCGGACGTGGCGAACCTCGCGAACAACCACCTCTCCAACTACGGTGCGGAAGGAATCACCGCCACCGATCAGCTGCTGCAGAAGAATGGGATCCTGACCTCTGGGCTGGGCCCGGTCGCCGTCATCGACGTGCGCGGCATCAAGTTTGGCTTCATCGGGTTCAACGGCGTCGGTCGAGCCATCGACCAGACCGCACTGAAAGAGGGCATCGCCCGCGCCCGCCAGCTGGCCGACATCGTGGTGGTGCAGTTTCACTGGGGCAAGGAGTACGAGCGGCAGCCTATGCCAGACCCCGGCGTTCCGACACCTGACGATCCGGTGAACATCGGCCACGAAGCGATCGATTGGGGCGCTGACATCGTGATCGGCAACCATCCCCACTGGTACCAGGGCGTCGAGGTGTACAAAGGCAAGCTCATCACGTACGCAAACGGCAACTTCGTCTTCGACCAGATGTGGTCGGAAGAGACACGTGAGGGCGTGATCGGCACCTACACCTTCTACGGCACGCAGCTCGTGGCGGCGTCATGGAAGCCCGTCCGCAGCTACGACTACGGCCAGCCGGTGTTCATGAACGCGCAGGACTCGGCGTCGACGCTGCAGACGATGGAGGCGGCGAGCGATACGCTCGCCACACGCCTTCACGAGCCGACCACGTCGCCGGTGCCCTCATATCCGCCGCCACTTCCTTACGCGCCTGAACACGCACCCGCGTAGCCGACCGGTTAGAATTTCGCGAAACTAAAGCTCAGGGGGTCCCACCGTCGCAGCTTACGTCCCAGATACAGGGAGCTCACGTACACGCGGTCGCATTCGCCGGCGTCGAGACCGCGCCAGATTTCTGGTCGCGCTCGGCCTGGTCGCCGGCCTGACATTGGTCGGCGTCGTGACCACCGGCTTCATCGCGAAAGGCCGGACGCCGATCAAGTTCACGCTCGAGAGCGCGGCCGCCCCCGCGGCGGCGAGCTTCGACCATTTCAACTTCTCGAACTTCTGGCTCGCAACGCACCCGCAGCCCAATCTCCCGATCCACGGCCAGGCCGCGTACCTCGTCGACCTGGATACGCGGATGGTGATGTGGGAGCGGGATCCGGAGACGACGCGCGCACCTGCGAGCCTCACGAAGCTGATCACCGCTATGGTCGCGGTCGACGACGCCGGCTCGCTCGACCGCGTGGTGGAGGTGACTCCAGAAGCCACGCAGGTCGTGCCGAGCGTCATGGGACTCTCGGCCGGTGAGCGCCTCACTGTGCGGCAGCTGCTCGACGGCCTGTTCCTCGATTCCGGAAACGACGCGGCCGAAGCGCTGGCGCAAGGCATCGTGCCGCGCGACCGGTTCATCCGCCAGATGAACCAGAAGGCGAAGAGCATCGGGCTGACCGGCAGCAATTTCGTCAACCCGAGCGGGCTCGACGCGCCCGGTCACGGGATGACGGCGCATGACCTGGTTCACACGGCGGCGTACCTCGACCGCTACTACCCGGAGCTGGCCGCGATAGCGGCGACCAAAGACATCGCCATCCCGGCGACCGCCCAACACAAGGCCTTCTACCCGCACAACCTCAACGGCATTCTGTGGAGCTACCCGGGCGCGACCGGCCTCAAGACGGGCCTCACCGACAATGCCGGCGGCTGCATGCTCGCCACTGCGACGAGGGACGGGCGGCACCTCATCGTGGTCGTGCTCAACGCCACGCTCCACTCGACCGCCGATGCCACGCTTTTGCTGAACTACGGCTTCAGCGTCCGCACCGATGGGGCATTCGGGCCTTGGGCAACCACTCACCCGGCCGCCTGATCCTCGCCGCCACCACACCCTAGACTTCGGGTTCGTGACTCGGCTTACGGGACTGACCGCGCTCGAGGTGCTGGACTCACGGGGCAATCCCACGATCGCGGTCATCGCGCACACGGAAAAGGGGAGCGCGCGGGCGATCGTGCCGTCCGGGGCCTCGACGGGCGTCCATGAGGCCGTGGAGCTGCGCGACGGCGACCCCAATCGCTACGGCGGAAAAGGCGTGAAAAAGGCGGTGGTCCACGTCACGGGTGAGATCGCCGAACGGCTGCACGGGTTCGACGTGATGGATCAAAAGGGTCTTGACCAGGCGCTGATCGAGCTGGACGGCACCTCGAACAAGGGCCGCCTCGGCGCCAACGCCATCCTCGGCACGTCGCTGGCCGTGGCGCACGCGGCCGCGCAGGCGAAAGGCGTTCCTCTCTACCGCCATCTCGGTGGCGACGGCGCGACCATGCTGCCGCTGCCGATGGCCAACATCCTCAATGGTGGTGCTCACGCCGACACGTCGGTCGACCTGCAGGAGTTCATGGTCTGCCCGGTCGGCTCGCCCACGTTCGCCGAAGCGATGCGGGCGGTGTCCGAGGTGTACCACGCGCTGAAGCAGGTGCTGAAAGGGCAGGGACTCGCCACGGCGGTGGGGGATGAGGGTGGGTTCGCCCCCAATCTGCGCTCGAACGAGGAGGCGCTCAAACTCATCGTCGAAGCGATCAAGCAGGCCGGTTACGAGCCGGGCCGCGACGTGGCGATCGCGCTAGACCCCGCCGCCAGCGAGTTCTACGCGGATGGCAAGTACACGCTGAAAGGGGAGGGCCGGTCGCTGGACGCGGCGGCTCTGGTCGGCCTCTACTCCGAATGGACTGCTCGTTACCCCATCGTCTCCATCGAGGACGGAATGGCCGAGGACGACTGGGACGGCTGGCGGCTGCTGACCGACCGGCTCGGCAGCAACGTCCAGCTGGTCGGCGACGACCTCTTCGTCACCAACGTCGCGCGGCTGAGGCTGGGGATCGAAAAAGGCGTCGCCAACTCGCTGCTCGTGAAGGTGAACCAGATCGGCACGCTGACCGAGACGCTCGACGCGATCGATCTCGCACGCCACGCCGGCTACAGCTCGGTCATCTCGCACCGCTCCGGCGAGACGGAGGACACGACGATCGCCGACCTGGCCGTCGCCACCGGTGCGGGGATGATCAAGACCGGAGCTCCGGCGCGTTCGGAGCGCGTTGCGAAGTACAACCGGCTGCTGTCGATCGAAGCAGACCTGGGCGAGTCGGCCGTCTACGCAGCTCGCACCAAACTCCGGTGAAGCCCTCGTCGCGGGCCGTGCATGCCGGCCGCGACCTCAAGGCCCGCAGCCCGCTTGCACCCGACCTCAGCACCGCAGCGGTCCACGTGTACACCGACCTTGACGACTATGACGCGGTGGCGAAGGGCGAACGCCCCGGCCACTACTACGGTCGCAACTCGAACAGCAACCGCGAGATGCTTGAAAAAGCCGTGGCCGAGCTCGAAGGGGCCGAGGCCGGGCTCGCTACCGCCTCCGGCATGGCCGCGCTGCACTCCGCGATGCTGGCCTTGGCGCCGCGACCGGCGACCATCGTCGCCACTCGCGAGCTGTACGGAGGGACCATGGCGCTGCTGCGGCACGACTTCGAGCCGGCCGGCTATGAGGTCCATTTCGTCGACCTGGGCGACCTCGACGCGGTGCGCGGCGCGATCGATGGCGCCGGGCTGGTGCTGGCCGAGACGATCACCAATCCGCTTTGTGGCGTGCCCGACCTCGAAGCCATCGCGGCCATGGCGCGTGAGCGCGGCGTGCCGTTTCTCGTCGACAACACCTTCGCTTCTCCGATCCTATGCCGGCCGCTCGAGCTTGGCGCGACCGCGGTCATGCACAGCGCCACGAAATACATCGGCGGGCATTCGGATCTCGTCGCGGGCGTGGCGGTCGGGGGCGCGAAGGTGATCGGCGCCGCTCGAGCCCGATCCGTCCGCACAGGTACGACCCTCGGCCCGTTTGACGCCTGGCTGGCGCTTCGCGGCCTGAGGACGCTTGACGTGCGGATGCGAAGGCACAGCGACAACTCGCTCGCCCTCGCTCGAGCGATGCGGGCGATGGCGGGCGTCGCGTGGGTCCACCATCCTCTGCTCGAAGGCTCGCCGTCCTTTGCGGTCGCGACGCGGCTGCTGCCCCGGGGAGCGGGGGGGATGATGGCGTTCGATCTCGAGGGCGGGAGGTCCGCCGTGCAGCGGATGATGTCTCGCTTCCGGCTCGTTGTCTTCGCCGCCAGTCTCGGCGGGGTCGAGACCACCATCTCCTACCCCGAGATCACATCGCATCGGTCGCTGACGCCGCAGGAGCGGGCGGAGCTCGGCGTGACGCCGGGGACCGTGCGGGTATCGGTGGGGATCGAGGACGCGGACGACATCATCGACGACTTCGCGCAAGCCCTTTCCGCCTGAATGGCCGTCTACACCGCGCTGCAGCTGTTCGAGGTGCTGGTCGCGAGCGCCATCGTGCTTTTCGGGGTACTGGCGAGATCGCCGTCCGTCACCCTGCTCGGCGCCGGCTATTTGATCGGAAAGGCGATTCTCAACATCCTCGTGCCCGAGGGCGGCAGCGTGTACAGGCGTTCATTGATCGGCTACGCCTTCGCCGCCGTGTACGTTGCCGTCGCGCTCATCCTTGTCCACTTCAACGGTTGACCACGCTTTGGGCTGACCAAGCTTTGGGCTGACCGGCTTTCTATCCTTTTCGTAGATGGTTCACGGCACCGGGACCGCGGGGATCACGCAGTTGATCGGCAACACGCCGCTGCTGCGCATCCGCATGTTCGAGCGAGAGTTCCCTCGGCTCGAGGTATATGCAAAGGCCGAGTGGTTCAACCCGGGCGGTTCGGTGAAAGACCGTGCCGCACTGTCGATGATCGAGGACGGCGAGCAGCGTGGCGCCCTGACCCATGACAAGACGATCATCGATTCGACCTCCGGCAACACCGGCATCGCCTATGCGATGGTGGCCGCCGCGAAGGGTTATCGCGTGAAGCTGGTGATGCCGGCGAACGTGAGCGCCGAGCGCAAGGCGCTGATCAGCGCCTACGGCGCGGACATCGTCTACAGCGATGCGGGCGAGGGGTCCGATGGCGCCATCCGGTTCGTGCGCGACCTTGTTGCCGCCGACCCTGACAGCTACTTCTACCCGGACCAGTATTCGAATCCGGCGAACGCGCGAGCGCACTACGAGGGCACGGCGGTGGAGATCCTGCAGCAGACCGCCGGCCGGGTGACCCACTTCATCGCCGGCCTCGGGACGACCGGCACCTTCGTTGGAACCTCGCGGCGCCTCAAGGAGCACGATCCATCGATCAGGACCATCGCTGTCCAGCCCGAGGATTCCTTCCATGGACTCGAGGGGCTGAAGCACATCCCGACGGCGATCGTCCCGAAGATCTGGGACCCCACGCTGGCGGACGAGATCTGGGGCTGCCCGACGGAGCCGGCCTACGACCTGGCCCGCGCCGCGGCGCGCACCGAGGGGCTCCTGGTCGGACATTCGAGCGGGGCCGCCTTGTGGGCGACGCGACGGCTGGCGGGGACGATCGACGAAGGCGTCGTGGTCACCGTCTTTCCAGACTCCGGCGACCGCTATCTCTCAACGGGGCTCTACGGGCGCAAATGAAGATCAGCAAGTCAGCGCTCGAAGACATCCGCGCGCATGGCGCCGAGGGCTACCCGCACGAGATCTGCGGCATCATGCTCGGCCCGCCGAAAGGCGACCTCGTGACGGAGGTGAGGCGCGCTGGAAACATAATCGGCCAACCGCGGTCGCGGTGGTCTTTTACGACCGATCGTACGGTCGACCGATACGAGATGGACCCGCTTGACCAGATACGTGTGGACCGCGAAGCGCGCCTCATTGGCCTCGACACAGTCGGGTACTACCACAGCCATCCGGACCACCCGGCAAAGGCATCAATTTTCGACGCTGAACAGTCATACGCTGGATACGTGTACGTCATCGTCTCCGTCGAGAAAGGCAGTCCGGTCGACACCAACGCGTTCGTTACAGAGAAGGACCACGGACCCTTCCGGCCCGAGCCCCTGGAGGTCGTCGAGACAAAAACCGTCTAATTGACGTCGTGCCTCGCCCCATCGTCGCCATCGTCGGCCGCCCGAACGTCGGCAAGTCGACGCTTTTCAACCGGATCCTCGGCTGGCGAAAGGCCATCGTCGACCCGCAGTCCGGCCTGACACGCGACCGGTTATACGGCGTCGCCGACTGGCGCGGCCGGGAGTTCACGGTGGTGGACACGGCGGGTTTGGACCTGGACAGCGCCAAGGATTCCTCCCAGGCGGCCATCGAGGCACAGACCAAGGTAGCGATCGACCAGGCGCAGGTCATCGTCCTGCTGCTCGACGTCCGCGAGGGATTGACCCCGATCGATCGTGAGATCGCGCAGCTGCTGCGCCGGTCGCGGCGGAGTGTTGTCGTGGCCGCGAACAAGGCGGATTCTCCGTCTGAGCGGCACTTCGCCCACGAGATCCTCGAGCTCGGCTTCGCCGAGCCATCCCTGGTTTCGGCCCAGCACGGCATCGGGATCGGCGACTTCCTCGATCGGGTGCTCGAGGCGCTGCCGCCCCCCGAGCTAGAGCCGCCCACCGAGGAGAAGGCTGACAGGCTCGCCATCATGGGCCGCCCGAACGTCGGCAAGTCCTCGCTGCTCAACGCCTTGCTGGGCGACGAGCGAGCCCTGGTCAGCCCCGTGCCGGGCACGACGCGCGATCCGATCGATACAGAGCTCATCTATGACGGGATCCCAGTCGTCCTGATCGACACCGCCGGCATCCGCCGAAAGTCGTCGAACCGGGATCAGATCGAGCGCTACAGCCTCATGCGCGGGATCCACGCCATGGAGCGCGCTGACACGGTGCTGCTGGTGATCGACGCGTCGGCCGGCGTGCTGGCCCAGGACCAGCATGTCGCCGGCTATGCCCTGGAGGCCGGGAAGGGCCTGGTCATCGTCGTCAACAAGATCGATCTTGTCGATTTAGCCGAACGCAAGCCGGCCCACTGGCGAACGGTGCTCGGGAAGAACTTCAAGTTCGCGCCCTTCGCGCCGGTCGTGACGGTCTCCGCGAAGACGAGAGAGGGAATCGGCGGGATCATGCCGGCCGCCCTGGAGGTGGTCGGCCAGCGCCGGATCAAGATGCCGCCCAACGAGCTGAACCGGGTGCTGCGCGAAGCCTTCCTGTCGCACCCTCCGCCCAGCTTCAAGGGCCGGAGGCTGAAATTGGGCTATGCGACCCAGGCCAGTGGGGAGGCCCCAACGGTCGTGATGTTCGTCAACGACACGGGGCTGCTCCATTTTTCTTACCGCCGGTATCTGGAAAAGAAGGTCAGGGACCGGTTCGGGCTCATCGGCAACCCGCTGAAGCTGGTGCTTCGTTCGGATACAGAGAAGCGCGCCGGGGCAGCTCGCCAGGCGACTCGCACGGACGCCAAGCGCGGGAAGTAGTGCATCAGGCTCGGCCCCACCCGCCCCTGCCCGCAGGGCACGGACGGGTGAAAGGCACGCCCGGCGTTTACATTTCCATCATGTCCCCACGACAACGCTCTGACGGCCGGGTGATCTATTGATGCTATGGCCACCCCGCTGAGCTCCAAGGTCCTGGTCGTTGACGACGAAGTTCACATCGTCGAGCTCGCCCGTCTCTATCTCACGCGCGAGGGATATGAGGTCGAGGGCGTCGGCGACGGCGCCCAGGCCATGGCCAGGTTCGCCCAGCTCAAGCCCGACCTGGTGATCCTGGACATCATGCTGCCCGGGACCGACGGCCTCACGATCTGCAAGGAGATCCGAAAGCAGAGCCAGGTGCCCATCATCATGCTCACCGCACGCGACGAGGTCACCGACAAGGTGGTCGGCCTCGAAGTGGGGGCGGACGACTACCTCACGAAGCCGTTCCATCCTCAGGAGCTGGTGGCCCGTGCCAAGGCCCTGCTCCGGCGGGCGCGCGTCGAACCCGACCAACCCAAGCTGATCCGCGCCGGCGGGCTCGAGGTGGACCTGGAGCGCCACGAGGTCCGGCACGGCAAGGCCAAGGTCCAGCTCCGTCCCAAGGAGTTCGACCTCCTGGCCCTGCTCGCGCGGCATCCCGGCCGCGTCTTCCAACGCAGCGAGCTGCTCGACCTGGTCTGGGGCTACGACTTTCCCGGATACACGCGAACCGTGGACGTGCACGTCCAGCAGGTGCGTGAGAAGCTGGCTGCGGCGAGCATCATCGACCCGAGCATCCAGACCGTGTGGGGAGTCGGGTACCGGCTGGAGCTGGCAGCGAGCTGACTCTCCGACTTCGCCTCCTCGCCGCGGCCGCAGGCATCGTCGCCGTGAGCCTCCTCTTAGGGGGGTTGCTGACGTGGGTGCTCGTTCGCGACCTCGAGTTGCAGGGCGTGCAGGACCAGCTCGACAGGGGCGTTGTCACGGCGACCGCCCAGGTCAGGCATGAGGAATGCTTCACCCGGCCGGCAGCGGTGCTCCCAGGCGCGGTGACTTGCCGTCTCGACCTACCCGTCGATTTCGAAGACCGATTGAGCTCGCTCGTGGTGCCGACTTTGAACGGAAACCGCATCCTGCTTCTCGACGCCCAGCGGCGGGTCGTATACGACAGCGGTGGCACCGACATGTTCATCACGACGATCGCGATCACGCCTTCCGCACGCGTGGCCAACGTCGGCGAGGCGCGGACCACGCTTGGCGGCCAGGCATACATCGCCGCAGGGGTGAGGATCGCGCCGGCGCGGAACCCGCTGGCCGCCAGCTTCGTCGTGCTGGCGCAGCCCCAGGCCTTTGCGGCCTCGGCGGCCGCCGGCGACCTGGCCGGCCGGCTGCTCGAAGCGGGCGGCGCCGCTCTGGTGGTCGCCATGCTCCTGATCCTGCTCGTGAGCCGCTCGCTCACCGAGCCGCTCACTCAGCTCGCGGCAGCCGCCGAGGACATCGCCGCGGGGAACTACTCCAGGCGCGTCGGGATCCGGGGAAGTGACGAGATCGGCATGCTGGGTGCGGCCTTCAACCGGATGGCGGAGGCGGTCGAGCGCGCGCGCAAGACTCAGCGCGATTTCCTCGCCAACGTGTCGCACGAGCTGAAGACTCCACTCACCAGCCTGATCGGCTTCAGCCAGGCCCTGGTCGATGGCAGTCTCTGGAGCGAAACGGACAGGACTCGTGCGGCGACCATCATCCACGAGGAGTCCGAGCGTGTGCTGCGCATGGCCCAGGAGCTGCTCGACCTCGCGCGGGTCGAGGCGGGCTCGATCTCCTTGCACATCACCGCGGTGGATCTGAGAGGCCAGCTCGAGCAGGAGCTCGAGATGATCCGGCCTCGCGCCAAGAAGCGCGGGCTCGAGCTGAACCTGGATGCGCCGAAGACCATCCCGCCGGTGGCCGCGGATCCGGAGCGCCTGCACCAGATCCTCGACAACCTGCTCGACAACGCGGTCAAGTACGCTCCTGAAGGAACCCCGATTCGGATTTCGGCGCTCTCAAACATCTCAGGCGTTGAGGTGATCGTCGCCAATCCCACGGCCGCGAACAAGCCGGATCCCGAGAGGATGTTCGAGCGCTTCTATCGGGCAGACCCATCCCGTTCCGCGGCCGCGGCAGGTGTTGGACTCGGCCTCTCCATCTCCCGAGAGCTCGCGGCGGCCATGAAGGGCCGGCTGTGGGCCGACTTCGACGGGGCGGGCGAACTGCGGCTGCACCTGCTGCTGCCGGCGGCGCGCCAGCCGGACGACGCCCGTCTGAAGCCGCCCGCCGCGGTCGAGCCTGTGTCTAAAGCGAGCTAGTGGCGCGCCGTGCGCGGCGCCGGCCGTAGATCGCGACAGTGGCGATGAAGCAGCAACCCGCGACGATCAACACGAGCTTCGCCCACATCGGGAGTGGCCGGAGGTACGTCGGGCCGATCAGCATGACGAAAGCCACGCTTACAAAGATCGCCAGGCCTAACCAGCGCCTACCGCGCCAGGTCCGCATGTCCATGGCGCCAGTATGCCTGTCTAAGGTGCCGTTGGAACTACCAGGGCCTTTAGAAACCTTGCCCAGACGTTGAGTCCGATTACTACTGCGCATGTAGGAAAGTAGCAAGCGGTTTCTACCGCCTGTGTTTCAGCAGGCGGACGGTCATGGATCCGAGCAGTTCCAAGAGATGAGCGAAGAGTCGACCACCTCTACCGCGCGGGTGGAACCACCAGCGTCACCGGGTTTTCGACCAGGCGTTTCACCTCGGCCATGAACTGAGCGGCGGTGGCGCCATAGAACACGCGGTGGTCAACCGACAGGGTCATGCGCATGACTTTGCCGGGAACGATGCGCCCCTCTTCCACCACGGGAACGTCCTTGATCGCCCCGACCGCGAGGATCGCGGCCTCCGGTGGATTGATGATCGCCACGAACTCATCGACCCCGAACATCCCGAGGTTGGAAATCGAGAACGTAGCGCCGCTCAGGTCGCCGTCGCCTGGTCGAGCGGAGCGAGCGCGCTCGATGACCTGCCGCGACTCGATGGAGATCTGGACCAGGTCCTTCGCATCTGCGTCGTGAACCACCGGGACCAGCAGGCCCATGCCCTGGCTCGGGGCGACGGCGAGGCCGATGTTGATGGCACGCTTGCGCTGGAAGCGCCCGTCGACCCACGAGCTGTTGACCTCTGGGAACTTCCGGAGCGCGAGCGCGCAGGCGCGCACCAGCATGTCGGTCATCGTCACCTTGTCGGCGCCTGGGACGGAATCCTTCAGCTGCTGGCGCATGCTCACCGCCTCATCGACGCGAGCCTCGACGGTGACCGTGAACTCGGGGACGGTTGACTTGGCCTCGGCCATCCGCCGCGCGATGGTCGCTTGCATCCGCGACGGATCGATGATCTCGACGTCCGGCCCGGCCGCTCGCGGGGCGGCGTCGGGCTGGCGCCTGCGCTCGGCGGGCCTGCTCGTGCCGGCGGCGGCGAGCACGTCCTCTTTGACGATCCGGCCGTCCGGCCCGCTTCCCTTCAGAGAAGCCAGGTCAACGCCCATCTCGGCGGCGAGGCGCTTGGCCAGTGGCGACGCCTTGATGGGGCCATCGCCCTTACCGTCAGGACTGGGGCCGCCTGGCGCTCGCTCGTCACGGTCCTCATCGACTGTTTCTTCATCGACTTTTGCTTCGGGTTCAGCGCGAGGTGGGGAGGAGGCCGCTGCGGTCTTCTTCTCCTCGACTGCCTGCGGTGGAGCTTCCGGCTCTTTTGGCTTGGCGGTGGTGGCCTTGGCCTTCGCCGGCGCGGCAGAGGCCTCACCGATCGTCGCGATCGGGGCCCCGATCTTCGCCGGTACGCCCTGTTCGACCAGGATCGCCAGCACGCCGCCGGTCTCGGCTTCGAGGTCGAAGGTGGCCTTGTCCGACTCGACCTCGGCAAGCACGTCGCCCGCCTTCACCTCGTCGCCGGTCTTCTTCTTCCACTCGACGATGGTCCCTTCCTCCATCGTGTCGGAGAGCTTGGGCATATTTACATCAGGCATCGGCTTTTCTTCCAACCACGCTGCGGATGAGCCGCTTGATGTCTTCGCTGGTGGGGATCGACGCCTTCTCGAGCGGCAGGCTGTACGGCATCGGCACCTGCGCGCCGCCGAGCCGTCTCACCGGGGCATCCAGGTAATCGAAGCAGCGCTCCTGCACGCCTGCCGCGATCTCCGCCGTCACACCGTAGGTCGCCCAGCCTTCCTCGACCACCACGCAGCGCCCCGTCCGCCGCACGGATTCGACGATCGGCTCCCAGTCGATGGGACGGATCGACCGAAGGTCGATCACCTCGACGTCCACGTCTTCTTCCTCGAGCTGCTTGGCCGCCTCGTTCGCCAGCACGGCCATGCGCGAAACTCCGACCACGGTCACATCCGAGCCGGTGCGGCGTACCGCCGCCTTGCCCAGCGGCGTGGTGTAGTCGCCCGGGGGCACGATGCCGCGCACGTTGTACAGGCTCATCGACTCGAGGAACATCACCGGGTTGTCGCTGCGGATCGCCGACTTGAGCATGCCCTTCGCATCCTCGGGAGTGGTCGGAGCGACGACTAGAAGCCCCGGGATCAGGCCGTAGATAACCTCGAGGCTGTGAGAGTGCTGGGCCGACAGCTGGTGCCCCGCGCCGCCGGGCATTCGGATCACCATCGGCACCTTCGCCTCGCCGCCGAACATATAGCGGATCTTGGCTGCGTTGTTGACGATCTGGTCGTAGGCGACCAGCGAGAAGTTGATCGTCATCAGCTCGACGACCGGCCGCAGGCCCAGCATGGCGGAGCCTATCGCGCAGCCGACGATCACCTCTTCTGCGATCGGCGCGTCAACGACGCGTTGTGCTCCGAAGCGGTCGAGCAGGCCCTCGGTGACGCGATACGCGCCGCCGAACTTCCCGATGTCCTCGCCGATCAGGTAAACGCTGTCGTCGCGTTCCATCTCTTCGTTGAGCGCCTCGCGCAGAGCGACTCGGTAAAGCTTTTCGTTGGTCGCAGCAGGAGCCTGGGTGCGGGTTGCCATTACAGCGGGTCTCCACGCAGCTCGGGCCGGTTTTCCCATTCGCCCGCGTACGCGAACTTGTACAGGTCGTCGGGATTGGGGTCGGCGCTCTCGTCCGCGTACCGGACGATGTCCTGGACCTCGGCGTCGACCTCCTGCCGGACCTTCTTGAAATACTCCTCGTCGGCCAGCCCGCTCGTCTCGAGCTCGTGCTCGAAAGCCACGATGGGGTCGGCCTTGCGGAACTTCTCCTTGTCCTCGGCGGGGCGGTACTTGTCAGGGTCGACCACGGAGTGACCTTTGAACCGGTAGCAAAGCGCCTCGATGAATCTCGGCTCCGAGTCCGCCCGTGTCTTTTCGACGATCTCGCTCGTCTTCAGCATCACCTCGCGGAGGTTCATCCCGTCGACCTGGATCGACTCCATGTCATAGGCGCACGCCTTCTTGTAGATGTCAGCGACGGCCGATGCGGCCTCGACCGGCGTGCCCATGCCGTATCGGTTGTTCACGCAGAACCACACCACGGGGAGCTTGAAGACCTTCGAGAAGTTGAGCGACTCGTGGAAGGCGCCGATATTGGTGGCTCCGTCGCCGAACATGCAGAAGACGACGTCCTTCTCTTTGCGATACCGCACCGCCCAGCCGCCGCCGACCGCCAGGGGCAGGTGACCGCCGACGATTCCGTAGCCGCCCATGAAACGGAGGTTGGAATCGAACATGTGCATCGAGCCGCCGCGACCGTGCGACGTGCCCGTCTCCTTGCCGAAGAGCTCCGCCATGACAGCCTTCGGGTCGATGCCGCGCGCGATCGCGTGCCCGTGCTCGCGGTAGCTCGTAAAGATGTAGTCGTTCAGCTTGAGGGCGTGGATGCCGCCAACGACCGTGGCCTCCTCACCGATGTTCAGATGGCAGTAGCCGCCGATCTTCGCCTTGGTGTACTGCTCCTGCGCGCGCTCTTCGAACCGGCGGATGAGCTGCATCTGACGGTGCAGGCCGAGCAGGAAGTCGCGGTTCTGCTTCGTCAGCTCGAGCGCCTTGGGCGTGATCGCGACGGGGGGTGCGAGACTTGCCTTGCCACCACGTGGGGAGGTCGCCGCTGCCGGCACGGCACCGGCGGGAGGGGGGGTTGACTTGACAGGACCTGTCATCTGCTGCTCACGATTTTGAGCTTTCGCGGTCTGACCTTTGACCTCCCCACTCGCCGGGGAGGTCGCCGCTGCCGGCACGGCACCGGCGGGTGGGGGGGTGGACGTCGCAATCCGCCTGTTTGTGATGTGAATCGCCTGCCCCTGCGCGGCGAGCGCCGCTTCCATCAGCGATTCGGGCAGCGTCGGGTGCGCGTGGATCGTCAGGTCGATCTGGTCGAGCGTGAGTCCGTTCTGAACGGCCAGCGTCGCCTCGGCAATGAGGTCGGTCGCTCTCGGGCCGATGATATGCGCGCCAAGCAGCCGCCCTGTACTCGCCTCCGCGACGACCTTCACGAAGCCCTCGGGCTGGCCGAGCGTCAGGGCGCGTGCGGAGGCGGTGAAGGGGAAGCGCCCGACCTTGATGTCGAGCCCCTTCTCCCGGGCTTCCTTCTCACCAAGACCGACGTGTGCGATCTCCGGGTCGGTGTAGATGCAGTTCGGCGCCGCGTGGTAGTCCGGAGTCCGATTGGCGCCCACAACGATGTTCTCGATCGCACACACGCCTTCGTAGGACGCGACGTGCGCGAGCATGATCCCGCCGATCACGTCGCCGATCGCCCAGATGCCGTCTGCGGTCGTGTGCAGGTGTTCATCGACCACCACGCGCCCGCGCTCAAGCTTGACCCCGGCCTTCTCGGCTTCGAGACCCTGTGTGTACGGCACCCGGCCGACCGCGAGCAGCACCTGGTCCGCATCGATCGAGCCGCCCTCACCGCCGGACGAGAAGCGCACCTGCAGCCGGCCCTTCTGCTTGCTCACCTCTTCAACCTTGGCGTCGGTATGGATCTCTCCGCCGAGGCCCGCAAGGTGCTTGGCATAGACGGTGACCAGGTCGGCGTCCACCATGGGGAGGACTTGCGGCAGCATCTCGAACACAGTCACCTTGGTGCCGAGTGCCGCGAACATCGCCGCGAACTCCATGCCCACGACCCCACCGCCGATGACGGCGAGCCGGCCGGGAATCTCCTTCAGCTCCAGGATCTGGTCGGAATCGATGGTGAGCTCTGCGCCCTTGAGCGGTATCCGGGCCACCGCCGATCCCGTCGCGATCACGATGTCCTTGGCCTGGATGCGTTCGCCGGAGACGTCTACGACGCCTTTCCCTTCCAGGCAGGCCGTGCCTCGGACGAGCGTCACGCCGCCTGCCTTGAGCAGGCCTTCGACGCCTTTGACCAGCTTGTCGACCACCTCGCTCTTCCGTCCCAGGGCCGCCGCCCAGTCGATGTCGAGCTTCTCCGACACCACCCCGAAAGTGGCGCCCGCCTTGGCAAGGGTGTAAAGCTCGGCGGACTGCAAGAGTGCCTTCGTGGGGATGCAGCCGCGGACCAGGCAGGTGCCGCCGACGCGGTCGCGCTCGACGACCGCCGCCTTGGCCCCCAGCTGGGCGGCGCGAAGGGCGGCCACGTACCCGCCAGGTCCGCCTCCGATCACAAGGACGTCAAACGAGTCAGTCATATAGCTCCTATCTATATCTGGTATCGATGGGAATTATGCCGAGGGTGGCTTCTTGCCTGCCGGGACCACGGCGCCGTTAGGGCTGTAGCGGTTGACGATCGGCAGCCGGCGGTCGCGCCCGAACGCCCGCGGGGTGATCTTCACGCCCGGCGGCGCCTGCCGCCGCTTGTACTCGCTGCGGTCGACCAGCTTGATCACCTTGGCGACTGTCTCGGGCCGGTGGCCCGCCGCGACCAGCTCCTCGGGGCTCTGATCCTCTTCGATGTAGCCACGCAGGATCGGGTCGAGCTCCTCGTAGGGCGGCAGGCTGTCGGTGTCCTTCTGATCCGGCCTCAGCTCGGCCGACGGCGCCTTGGTCAGCACTCGCTCGGGAATCGCGGGACTCAGCGAGTTGCGGTACCGGCAGAGCTCGTAGACGGTGGTCTTGGTGATGTCCTTGAGCACGGCGTATCCGCCGGCGAGGTCGCCGTAGAGGGTCCCGTACCCTGTTGCGAGCTCCGACTTGTTGCCTGTGCTCAGCACGATGTAGCCCAGCTTGTTCGAGAGCGCATACAGGATGGTTGCCCGGATGCGTGGCTGCAGGTTTTCTTCCGCCACGCCCCGATTGGTGCCCTTGAACACCGGTGCGAGAACCTCTTCGAAGCCTCGATGCGGAGGTTCGATCGAATAGTCCTGGAGTTGGATGCCGAGCAGCTCGGCCACCATCGCCGCGTCTTCGAGGCTCTCGGCCGAGGTGTGGCGTGAGGACAGGCGGACGCCGACGACGTTCTCAGGGCCCAGCGCATCACGGGCGATGGCCGCGGTCAGCGCGGAATCAACGCCGCCAGACAGGCCGATGACCACTTTCTCGAAACCCTGTTTGCGGATGTAGTCGTGGGTTCCGAGCACCACAGCCGTGTAGATCTCCGCGGCTCCTTCCAACGGTGCGGCGATGCGCGGGGTGACCGGCTGTGTGGCCGGGCGAGCGATTGACCGCGGAAGCGGCACCTCGCTTACGACCAGCTCGAGGCGTTCCGCTCCCTCTGCCTCGTAGCGGATTTTCTCGACCGGACGAACTTGCCGTGCGGCCTCGATGTCAAGGTCGCAAATCAGCAGCTCCTCAACGAATGACCGGGCGTGCGCAAGCACCTCTCCGCGGGGCCCGAACACAACGCTGTTTCCATCGAAGACGAGCTCGTCCTGGCCGCCCACGGTGTTGACGTACGTGACAAAGGTGCCGTAGGTCGCCGCCCGCTCGCCGACCATGGCTTCGCGCTGCGCCCGCTTGCCCGCATGGTAGGGCGAGCCATTGATGTTGATGAGCAGCTCAGCTCCATAGTGGGCCTGCCACGCCATGGGTCCCGATGGGTACCAGCAGTCCTCGCAGATCGAGACTCCGATCCGCACGCCGTCGAGCTCGAGGATGGGGCACCGATGGCCGGGCTCGAAGTAACGCTGCTCGTCGAACACCCCGTAGTTCGGGAGGAAGACCTTGTGATACACGGCCCTGAGCTCGCCGTCGTGAGCGACGGCTGCAGCGTTGAAGGTTGCGCCATCGTCATCCACGAAACCGACGACCGCTGTGATTCCCTTAGTCGCCCTCGTCACGTAGTCGAGCTGCTTGAGGTTGTCGCGCACGAATGAGCGCTTCAGAACGAGGTCCTCCGGAGGGTAGCCTGTCAGTACCAACTCGGGAAAGCAGACGATGTCTGCACCCTGCTCGCGCGCCCGGTCGATCCAGTCGATGACCAGGCGCCCATTGCCTTCGAGATCACCTACGACCGGGTTCACCTGCGCGAGCGCGACCCTGATCAATTGCCCCATGCCATCAATTTTGATCTCCTCGCGTAGTTAGCATTGGGCTGCTTGGGTTACTTCGATCGTCTACGCGCGCTCTCGACGGATAGGAACACGCTGCTTTGCGTCGGGCTCGACCCGGACCCAGAGCGCATCGAGGGCGGGGCCGCCGGCGCGCTCCGGCACTGCCGGGAAGTGGTCCGCCAGACCGAGGAGCACGCGTGCTGCTTCAAGCCGAACAGCGCGTTCTGGGAGCAGTATGGCCCCGACGGCTGGGCGGCGTTGATAGAGCTGCGAGCCGAGGCGCCCAACACGCCCTTTGTTTTCGACGGCAAGCGAGGCGACATGGGCAACACGATGCAGGCCTATGCCCGGACCGTCTTCGGGACTCTTTCCATGGACGCGGCGACGGTCAATCCCTATCTCGGCGCGGACTCGATCGAACAGTTCACACACTACGGCGACCGCGGAGTCTATCTCGTGTGCCGATCGTCGAATCCCGGGGCGGCGGACCTGCAACACCTGGAGGCGGCGGGGAAGCCGCTGTATCTGCACGTGGCGGAGCTCGCCGAACGCCTGAACGATAAGGGGAACGTTGGACTCGTGGTCGGGGCCACGGCGCCCGAGCAGATCGCCGAGGTGCGCGGCGCAACCGACTTGCCGTTTCTGATCCCGGGCGTTGGTGCGCAGGGCGGCGACGTCGAGGGCTCGGTGCACGGAGCGTGGAATGGTGATCCGGCCTCGTGCCTGGTGTCGGCGAGCCGCAGCATCCTCTACGCGAAGAGCCCAGGCCGAGAGGCCGAGAACCTGAGACGGCAGCTCAACGCTGCGGCGGGCGCTCGAGCGTGAGCGATTACCCCACGAACTCAGAGGCTTCGCCGTGAGTTCGCGGGGACCCCTTGACGAGCGAAAGCACACCGCCCGGCTGGTCCTGACCGGTCACATCATCGACTCGATGATCCTGCCGCAGGTGATGGACATGGTGATGGACCTTGGCGGCAACTTCACCATCGAGGAGCTCAAGGTCGGCCAGCACAAGACCGACCCGTCCATCTGCCGGATGGAGGTGGTCGCCGGGTCGGCCGAGGATCTCGACCGGATCGTGCGGCAGGCTCGCGCGCTCGGCGCCACCGCCGAGTCGGAGCAACCGGTGCGCACAGAGCCCGTGATCAAAGAGGGCGTTTTCCCCGAGGGTTTCTATTCGACGAGCAACCTTCCAACCGAAGTTCTGATGGACGGCGTGTGGGTGCGCGTGGACAACATTGAGATGGACTGCGCGATCGCGGTCGATCGCAAGGGCGGCCGGGCGTGGTGCATCGTTTTCCAGGCCGCCATGCCAGGCCTGGAGGTCGTGGTTGGACACGGGGGCGTGCGCGTGACGCCCCAGGAGCGATCGCGGCAAACCGAGATCTTCAGCTTCATGGGCAGCGAGGTCTCGGCGGAGAAGCCGAAGAAGGTGCTCATCTCGGGCATCGCCGAGGAGATGCGCCAGATCCGCGCCGCGGGCGGGCGGGTCCTGGTCGTCGCGGGTCCGGCGGTGGTTCACACGGGTGCGGGCCGCTACCTCTCGCGGCTCATAGAGCTGGGCTACGTGCAGGTGCTTTTCGCAGGCAACGCGCTCGCGGTTCACGACGTCGAGGTGGCACTATTCGGGACTGCGCTCGGGGTGAACATCGAGAGTGGGATGCCGATCGAGCATGGCCACGAACACCACATGCGAGCCATCAACCGCGTGCGCGCCGCCGGCGGATTGAGACAGATGGTGGAGAGTGGCCAGCTGAAATCCGGCGTCATGAAGGCGGCGATCGAGCACGACGTCGAGATCGTGCTAGCGGGGTCGGTGCGGGACGATGGGCCGCTGCCGGACGTGGTCACAGAGATGGTCGAGGCCCAGCGGCGGATGCGCGCGGCGCTGCCAGGCGTGCGCCTGGCCCTGATGCTGTCCACCATGCTGCACTCGATCGCAACCGGCAACATGCTGCCCGCAGGGGTGCGGACAGTTTGCGTGGACATCAACCCCGCGGTGGTCACGAAGCTCGCGGATCGTGGCAGCTGGCAGTCGATCGGTTTGGTCACAGATGTGGAATCGTTCTTGCGCGAACTGGCCCAAGTCATAGAAACTGGTGCCCATGGGTAAAGGACGCGACAAGCAGGGACGGGAAGCCAAGAAGAAAAAGAAGCCGAAGGGCGCGATCCAGCCGGCCGCCGACCTTCAGTTCCGACACCACGCGGTGGTGACGACGCCGGAGCCGCCGGCGAAGACGGACTAGCCGGGCGGAGACGCCGGCGGCTGGGCGATTTGGCGCGGCCAGATCCGCGCCGCCGCAAACACCAGGAAGAGGCCGAAGAGACCGCCCAGGACCCGCTGCGGCAGCCACAGCGCGAGCGCGGAGCCGGCCAGCGCCGCCGGCACGCCCGCGAGACCCATCCACATCGCCGCGCGGAGGTTGACGTCGCCGCTGCGGTGATGGGTCAGCGCCCCGATCGCGGAGGTGGGGAGGATGGCGACGAGTGAGGTGCCCTGCGCTACGCGCTGCCCGATTCCAAACCCAAGACTCAACAGTGGAACGATCAGGATGCCGCCGCCGACACCTGCGAGGCCACTTACGATGCCAACCACGAACCCACCCGCCGTGATCACGGCGTAGTCCGTGGGCGAGAGGGCGGGGACAGCCGTTCCGACGAGGTGCGGGGCTGCCCCGATCAGCGCGTCGTAAACCTCCTTGAGACCGACCGCGACCAGGAGGATCGCGACGATCATGCTCAGCGCCCTCTCGGAGATCCGGCGCGCGGCGAGGGACCCGAAGAATGCTCCGACTACGCCGCCCACGGCCAGGAAGAACGCCACGGTCAGGTCAGTCTGCGGAGCGGTGGGCCCAAAGTAGTACGTGGCCGCGGCGACGATGGCGATGGGCAGGATCGCGGCCAGCGAGGTGCCGGCGGCCTGATGCTGGCTGCGCTTTGCCCAGATGACCTGCAAAGGCACCATCACGAAACCGCCGCCGACGCCCAGCAGCCCGCCGGCGAATCCACCGATGGCTCCGATCGCGGCATCGATGCGGCGGTCAGAACGCTCCTGCGTCTCGATCAGAGGGTCACGAGAGCCGGGCGACGTAAAGTTCACGCGTGGACATCGTCGCGCCTCTGCCCCTGGCCGGAATCCGGCTCCTGGACTTCAGCCACGCCCTCGCGGGGCCGTACTGCACGATGCTGCTGGGCGACCTGGGCGCCGACGTGGTCAAGGTCGAGTCGCCGTCCGGCGACCATTCCCGTCAATGGGGCCCTCCTTTCATCAAGGGCGAGTCGTCCTACTTCCTCTCGGTGAATCGCAACAAACGAAGCGTAGTCCTTGACCTGAAGCGCCCCGCGGCCAAGGCCGTCGCGGAGAAGCTGGCTATGGCGAGCGACGTCGTGGTGGAGAACTTCAAACCGGGGACCATGGCGCGCCTCGGCCTGGATGTGGAGAAGCTCCAGGGTCTGAAGCCCTCGCTCGTCTACGCGTCGATCAGCGGCTTCGGCCAGAACCAGCCGACGCTGGCCGGCTACGACCAGATCGCCCAGGGGACGTCCGGCATGATGAGCATGAACGCGACGCCCGACAGCCCGCCCACCAAGGTCGGTGTTCCGATCGGCGACATCGCCGCCGGCATGTTTGCCTCGCAGGCGATCCTGGCCGCGCTCGTCGAGCGAGGAAGCACTCGCAAAGGCCGCCGGATCGACATCGCCCTCAACGATTCGCTGCTGGCGCTCTTCACGTACCAGGCCGGTCGGTTTTTCGCGACGGGAGAAGTCCCGAGCCAGGAGGGCAACTACCATGCCACGATCGCGCCCTACGGCACCTTCGCCGTAAGCGACGGTTTCATCAACGTCGCCGCCGCGACGGACGCGCAGTACATCAAGTTTTGCGAGGCGATCCACGCGCCAGAGCTGGCCGAGGATCCGAGATTTGCAACCAATGCTCTGCGCCAGGAGGCGAGACCGGCGCTGGTGCGCGCCATCGAAGGTCACCTGAGGGAGGACACGCGTGCGCAGTGGCTGAAACGGTTCGAGCAGTTTGGGATTCCGGCCGGGCCGATTCTCGGCATGGACGAGGCGTTCGCCAGCCCGCTCGCGACCGAGCGCCAAATGAGAGTCGAGGTCGAGCACCCGAAGTCCGGCCGGATCAGCCAGGTGGGCGCGCCCTGGAAGATCGACGGCGCCTCCAGCCCGATCCGGATGGCACCTCCGCTGCTCGGCCAGCATACCGCCGAGGTGCTGCGCGACTGGATCGCATACGACGCGAGGGGGCTGGATGAGCGATAGATCCCAGCCGTCATCGGGGCCGCCGCTTGCGGGCATCCGGGTGGTCGAGGTCGGCAACTACATGGCGGCGCCTTTCTGCGGCATGCAGCTGGCCGATCTCGGCGCCGAAGTGATCAAGGTGGAGCATCCCGTGGGCGGCGACCAGGTGCGCCAGTCGGCGCCGCTGATCGAGGGTGAGGGTTCCGCCTTCATGCGTCTCAACCGCAACAAGCGGTCGATCGCGCTGGATCTCAAGACGGACAAGGGCAAGGAGATCTTCCGCAAGCTCGTGGCCACGGCGGACGTGGTGCTCGAGAATCTTCGACCGGGGACCATGAGAGACCTCGAGCTCGAATACGAGAGTCTCCAGCGCCTCAACCCGGGTTTGATCTATGTCGCCGCGTCCGGCTGGGGCCAGGATGGACCGCTGCGCGACCAGCCGGGCATGGACATCATGGCCCAGGCGCGTTCGGGCCTCATGAGCATCACGGGAACGCCGGATGGCGAGCCGGTGAAGGTGGGAGTACCAATGTGCGACCTCGTGTGCGCCCTCTACGGCGCCCTCGCGGCGGTCGCGGCGCTCTATGAACGCCGCGAGACGGGCCAGGGGCAGTTCATCGACGTCTCGCTGCTCGAGGCCGGCGTCTCGTTTGCGATCTGGGAGGCCGGCAGCTTCTTCGCCACCGGCGCCATCCCGCGGCCTTCCGGATCCGCCCACCAGAGCGCTGCTCCCTACCAGGCCTTCCGAGCCGCGGACGGCTGGCTGACAATCGGTGCCACCACTGCGTTCAACTGGACCGCGTTGTGCAGGACCCTGGGCCTCGAGAGCCTGCTGCAGGACGAGCGCTACGTCGACTCCAACCAGCGCCATCGCAACCGCGAAGCTCTTGCGGCGACGATCGAATCAGTCACCGCGACGGAACCGGTCGCTCATTGGCTCGAGGTACTCGGCGAGGCTGGCGTTCCGTGCGCCCCTATCCAGGATTTCGGCCAGGTCTTCACCGATCCGCATCTTCTCGCCAGGCACTACTTCTGGGATGCGCCCCATCCGAAGGCAGGACCTGTTCGCCAGCTCGGCTCGCCGATGCGCTTTTCGAGGACACCAGTTAGGCGCGACACCGCGGGGCCGCTGCTGGGCGAGGACTCGGCAGAGCTGCTGGCCGAGCTGGGCTACCCATCCGCCGAGGTCAGAAGCCTGGTGGAGAAACGGGTGGTGAAGGTCTCATGAGCGAGAGTGCCCCACCGGCCGGCTCAGCTGACGAGCTGATCGTGGAGCGCCGGGGCGCGATCGCCTGGATCACCTTCAACCGGCCGCAAGCGCGCAACGCGCTCACGTGGAACATGTACGACAGGCTCGCGAAGGCATGTCACGACGTGAACGCCGACCGAGGTGTCCGCGCCGTCGTGCTCACCGGCGCAGGCGGCCAGGCCTTCGTGGCGGGGACCGACATCGGGCAATTTCGCGCCTTCAAGACGGAGCAGGACGCCCTCGACTACGAGGCGAAGGGAAACGTGATCATGCGCACCCTCGAATCGGTGCGCGTGCCCACGATCGCCGCGATCGCCGGTCCGTGCACCGGCGCTGGAGCAGCGATCGCCGCGTGCTGCGACCTTCGGGTCGGATCGCCGTCGGCGCGGTTTGGGTTTCCGATCGCGCGCACATTGGGCAACTGCCTTTCGATGGCCAACTACACGCGCGCCGCGGCCCTGGTCGGGTTCGCGCGTCTGAAGGACCTGATCATGCGCGCGCGCTTGATGGACGCTCGAGAGATGCTGGCGTGCGGGCTGCTTTCGGAGGTCACGCCCGACGAGGAGTCGCTCCTGACTCGAGCACAGTCGCTGGCGGAGGAGGTCGCGTCGCTCGCCCCGCTGACGCTGTGGGCGACCAAGGAGGCGCTGCGCCGAGTGCGGGACACCATGATGCCGGAGGGCGCCGATTCGGACCTGATCATCGCGTGCTACACGTCACGGGACTTCAAGGAAGGGGTCGAAGCGTTCCTGGCCAAGCGCAAACCGCACTGGATGGGCGAATAACGGCTTAAGGCGCTTGACACGATGACGCAGTGCGGCGTAGCGTCATCCGGAGAACCGGTACGTTCGAGTACTGAAACGTTGTCAACACAGGAGTAATGGCTGAAATGATTTCGTTCGAGCTGACCGACGAGCAGCGTGAGATCCGGGACTGGGTGCACGGCTTCGCGGAGAAAGAGATCCGCCCGGTGGCGCACCAGTACGACGAGGCCGAGGAGTTTCCCTGGCCGGTCGTCAAGAAGGCGGCGGAGGTTGGCCTGTACGGGGTCGAGTTCCTCCAGCAGACCTTCGGCGACAGCACTGGCATCATGCCGGCCCTGGTCGCTGAGGAGCTGACCTGGGGCTGCGCGGGCATCGCGCTCGCCATCCAGGGCACCGGCCTGCCGATCGCCGCGATCTTCTCCCAGGGAACGCCTGAGCAGATCGCGACCTGGATCCCGGCCTGCTTCGGCACGGTCGACAAGCCGGCTCTCGGAGCGTTCGCCGTCACCGAGGCAGACGCCGGCTCTGACGTCTCCTCGATGAAGACGCGAGCCGTGCGGAAGAACGGCAACTGGGTGATCAACGGGCAGAAGATCTTCATCACCAACGGAGGAATCGCCGACGTACATGTGGTCGTGGCGGCGGTCGAGCCGGAGCTGGGCACGCGAGGGCAGGCGAGCTTTGTCGTTGGGCCCGGCACGAAGGGCCTGCGCATGGGCAAGAAGGAAAAGAAGATGGGCATCCGGGCCTCGCACACCGCCGAGGTGCTGCTCGAGGACTGCACCATCCCGGCCGAGAACGTGCTTGGCGGCGTCGAGAAGCTGGAGGCGAAGCTCGCCCGGGCGCGCGAGGGCACGCACTCGCGCTCGTCGGTCGCACTCAAGACGTTCGAGCTCTCGCGCCCGATCGTCGGCGCGCAGGCGCTCGGGATCGCCCGCGCCGCCTTCGAGTTCGCCCTCGCGTATGCCAAGGAGCGCAAGCAGTTCGGGCGCACGTTGATCGAGAACGAGGCGATCGCGTTCATGCTCGCCGACATGGCGACGGAGATCGAAGCCACCCGTGCGCTGATCTGGCGTGCCCTGTGGGAAGGCCGCAACGGCGGCGAGTTCAAGAAGGCTGAGGGCTCGATGGCCAAGCTGAAGGCCGGCGAGGTCGCGGTCAAGGTCACCGAGCAGGCGATCCAGATCTGCGGCGGCTACGGCTACATTCGCGACTTCCCGGTCGAGAAGTGGCACCGCGACGCCAAGATCTACACGCTGTTTGAGGGCACGAGCGAGATCCAGCGCATCGTCATCTCGCGGGCGCTGGCCAAGAGCTAGGTGTCGGTCGCGGCCGGCATCCAGCAGCGTCGGGACGCACGGCGGGACAGACGCCGGAGGCGCATCTCGGACGCGGCCCTCGATCTCTTTGCGACGCGCGGCTACAACGCGACTTCCGTGGAAGACGTGGTGGAGCGGGCGAAGATGTCCAAGTCGGCCTTCTACGAGTTCTTCACCTCGAAGGAAGACTGTTTTCGCGCGCTGCTCGCGGAGCAAGGCGGCGCGCTGATCCATGACGTGCTCGCGAGCGCTGCGACTGGGCACAACCATCACGAGAGGCTGAGGGTCGGCATCACCACCTTCGTGCACTCGTGCTTCGAAAAGTCATCCGTGGCGCGACTGCTGATCGTGGAGTCTGTCGGGCTGAGCGAGGGCGTCGACAAGGTGCGGCACGAGCTGCAGGGCCGCTTCGCCGGCGCGGTGGGGGAGGAGGTCCGCCACGCCATGCTTCACGATCCTTTCTATGCCGACAAGGATCCGCGCGTCTTCGGGCGCGCGGTGGTGGGCGCCGTGAGCGACGCTGTCGGCTACTACCTGACCCACCCGGGCATGGACGCTGAATCGCTGGCCGGCAGCCTCTGCCGGATCTTCGCCCCGTAAGAGACCGTCGGATTGTCGCAGTTGAGCCGCGTGCGCCGGATCTACGACCGAGACCCGGCCGCGTATCACCGAGGTTCGGGTTTGACCGAACGGCTCCTGGCTTCTCGCCGGCACAAGGTGGGGGAGATCGTCACCGGCAGGCTGCTCGACATCGGCTTTGGAACCGGTCTGAGCCTGCCCCACTACCCGCCTTCGGTGAGCGTGATTGGGGTCGATGCGAGCCTCGGCATGCTTCGGTTCGCCCGCCGCGAAGCGGCGAACCTGGGCCGCGCAGTGCAGTTGATCGAGATGGATGCCGAGCGCCTGGCCTTCCCAGACCGGAGCTTCGACTCGGTCGCTTTCAACCTATGCCTGTGCACGATCGGCGATCCCGAGCGCGCTGTGCGTGAGGCCGTGCGAGTTGCGAGGCCGGGAGCTCCGATGACCTTTCTCGAGCACGTGCGCAGCCATCTGCTCCCGATCGCGCTCCTCCAGGACGCGCTGAGCCCGGTCCTGGTCGCGCTGCAGCAAGACCACTTCAACCGCCGCACCGGGGAGACGATCCGCCGGGCGGGCGTCGAGGTGACTTCGGTGGAGCGCTTCGCACTGGGCTTTCTTAACCTGATCGTGGGGCGGGCTCCCAAGGCTACTTAAAGGAATCGGGTGTCGTGACTCCCTCGGCGTTAACACGCCAAGGCCGCCTCAAGCACTTGCAATCCGAACACCTGTTCGCTATGCTCTAATTGCGAACATGCGTACTTTGAGCACCCAGGTCCGTCTGCGGCGGCTGATCCGCGCCTTCGACGACGCGGTGAACCGCCTCCAGTCGGATCCTCGCGAGCGGGAGATGGCCGGCTCGGTGGCCGCCAGGCTCCTCGAGCTTGCCACCGCGGTCCGCGAGGCCTGGCGACGCGAAAATGCGGCCGGCCCGCTGGCGAGGTCGTTGCAACGCTACGTCCGAGATGCCCTGAGGTCCATCGATCTGGCGATCGCTGGCGTCCAGCAGGCCGGTGCCGACCTGGAGCTCCTGCGATCCGACTTCGAAGGAGCGGCTCTCCCGCTGGAGATCTTCATGCGGGGCCTGGACGCCGAGCCGGCCCTGCAGCGCTCAGCCTAAGCCCAGCTCCCTTTGGCCGAGCCTGAAGCCACCGACTGGGCGTACGCTGCCGGCTTCGTCGACGGCGAAGGCTGCATCGCGATCACTAGGAGTTTTGTGAGCTCCAGAAACAAAACCATCGCGGCACCCGGCCCTACGAGTCGCTACCGATGCACTCGCCTCGTCAAATCCATCGCGCACGAAGTTATGCGCGGTAGAACAGTCATTATCGTGAGCATCACCTCTAGCTTGAGCTGGGCATTTGTAGGGCGACCGGACCCTTCCTCCCTGCTTACATGGTTGAGTGCAGGGCGTGATCCTCGACGAGATGCGGATGTACGGCGTGGAGGCGTTCGGTGCGCCGACGTGGAACCAGGTGCTGACGGCTTCAGGACGGCCGGCGGATCACAACTATCTGGCCGACCATATCCGGACCAGGAGCTGGGGATGTAAGGCGATCAGGCCGCCGGCAAGGCTTTGCTGAGCCGGTCGCGGTCGATCCGGCCCTCCGCGACCACCCGTCCATCGACCAGGACCACCGGTACGCGCCAGTCATAGAGGGCGTGGAGTCCCTCGTCCTCGTCGACGTCACGCAGCTCGGGCTCGACGCCGAGAGAGCGCAATTCGCCTAGCGCTTCGTCACAGAGGCGGCAGCCCTGGCGGGTCACCAGCACGATATCCACGCTTCGAGGCTACGCCTTGGCTAGGACGGAAGCCGCAGGATCTCCCCCGCCTCGATCACCGGGCTCTGGAGCCCGTTGGCTCGCTCGATGTCCCCCACTCGGGATCGAACGTCGTCAGACGGGTAGCGCTGCGCCGCGATCGACCAGAGCGTGTCGCCCGGCTGCACCACGACGGTCGCATCCTGGGCGGCCGTGCCGCCGTGGGCCACCAGGGCCAGCCCGAGGCTGACCGACAGGGCCAGCAGCATCACAGCGACCAGGCGGCCGGCCGGCCGGATTCGTCGCGCCGAGCGCAGAGGGTGGATTCCATATCCAGTGGCGTACATCTGTTCGGCGCTTAATGTAACGAACAGGTGTTCGAAAGTCAAGGCAAGCGAACAAAGGTTTGCACTTGGCGCACAAGAGTGCTAGGATGGCCCCCAACGGCCCCACCACGCGCTGGAGATGAGAACAAATTGACCGAACAGCTCACCGAACGGCAGACCAAGATCCTCGACTACATACGGAAGGTGACTCGTGACCGCAGCTATCCGCCGAGCGTGCGCGAGATCGGCGAAAACGTCGGCTTGAGCTCGAGCTCGACCGTCCACAACCACCTCAACCAACTGGAGCGGCGCGGCCTGATCAAGCGCGACCCCAGCAAGTCCCGCACCGTGCAGCTCGTCCAGGACGTGAGCGTCGACACCCAGAGGCGCAACGCGGTCTCCGTCCCGATCGTGGGCAACGTCGCAGCCGGCGCCCCCATCCTGGCCGAGCAGAACATCGAGGACCACCTCCTGTTGTCGCCCGAGCTGGCGCAGGACGGCTTCTTCCTGCTCCGCGTCCGGGGCGACAGCATGATCAACGCCTGCATCCTGGACGGCGACCTCGTCCTGGTGCGGCCTCAGCAGGACGCGCCCAACGGGACGATCGTCGTCGCATTGGTCGACGGGGACGCGACCGTCAAGCGCTTCGAGCGCGGCAACGGCCACGTCAAGCTGATCGCCGAGAACCCGGCCTACGAACCGATCGTGACCACGAACGTGAGCCTGGTCGGGGTGGTCCGCGGCGTGATCAGGATGTTCCGCTAGGGCCGGGCGCGCACAGGGCGCACCTTAACCCCAAGAGCGAACGCAGGGCGCATTCAGGATTCGTAGGCCTGGAAGCGGCGGGCTTCGTGCCGGGGTACCCAGCCCCACGCCCTGGTCCCGCCGTCGACGTACTCGGTGCGCTCCACTCCACCGACCTTTCGTAGTGCGGCAAGCACGCGCTCGCTTCCATAAGGCACGAGGATCTCCAGGTTCACGATGTCGCTGCGGCTGGCCTGGTCCATCGCGCCCAGCAGCTCGGTAAAGCCGGTCTGCTTGGTGGCCGAGATGGGCACCGCGCCCGGGTAGTGGCTCGACAGCGCGCCGATGGCGCGGCGCCTGGAGGCGGGTCCCAGGAGATCGATCTTGTTGAGAGCTACCACACGCGGTTTTTCTGCCGCGCCAAGGTCGCCCAGGATCTTTTCCACCGTGTCGGCCTGTTCGTCGACGGCGGGCGAGCTGGCATCCATGACCTGGACGATCAGGTCGGCTTCTGTGACCTCCTCGAGCGTCGCCCTGAAGGCGGCCACCAGGTCGGTCGGCAGCTTCTGGATGAAACCCACCGTGTCGGTGATCAGCAGCTCGCGGCCCGCCGGCAGCGCAACCTTGCGCGTCGTGGGATCAAGCGTTGCGAAGAGCTTCTGCTCGGCGCGCACGCCCGCTCCGGTCAGCGCGTTCAGCAGCGTCGACTTGCCGGCGTTGGTGTAGCCCACGATCGCGGCCGTCTCCAGGGCGGCCCGGCGCCGCCCGGTCCGCTGCTGGTGGCGCTGAGTGCGAACCTGCTCGATCTGCCGTTCGAGATCTCGCATCCGCCGGCGGATGCGGCGCCGCTCCACCTCGATCTGCTGCTCACCGAAGCCACCGCGGGCTCCGACGCCGCCTCGCCGCCCACCGACCTGGCGGTCGTAGGCGTAGGCCCCGATCAGGCGTGGCAAGAGGTGGTGAAGCCGGGCCGCCTCGACCTGGAGGCGGCCCTCGTGCGTGCGGGCGTGCTGGGCGAAGATCTCGAGGATCACCTCGGTGCGATCGAGCACCCTGGTCTTCAAGTCGAGCTCGAGGTTTCGCTGCTGCCGGGGACTCAGGTCCTCGTTGCACATGATCACGTCGAATCCGCCTTCGAGCTTCATGGCGCGCAGCTCTTCAACTTTGCCCATGCCGATGAAGTGCCTGGCGTCGACCTGGCCCCGCCGCTGCACGTCCGAGCCGACAACGTCCGCGCCTGCCGTCCGCACGAGATCCGCCAGCTCGACCATCTGCTCGTGCACCGACTGCTCGGTTGAGCCTGGAAGCAAAACGCCGACGAGATACGCCCGCTCTCGCGGCGACCTGGTCGTGATCATTTGAAAGGGGCCCCCACGAAATCGCGGCGAAGCCTCGGATTTCGATGGGGATTTCAGAGCTTGAGCTTCCTCATCCGCGCCATCGCCTCTTCGAGCCTTGCATCCGGCGCCGTGACCGAAAGCCTGAAGTAGCCTTCGCCATGCGCGCCGAAGCCGACGCCTGGCGTGATGTTGACCCCGACCTCGTCGAGCACTCGGCTGGCAAACCCGATTGAGTCATAGCTGTCCGGCACAGGCGCCCATACATAAAAGGTGGCGCGCGGAGGCTTGATGCTCCAGCCGAGGTCGTTGAGCGTATCCGCGACCAGGCGGTGACGCCTCGCGTATACATCGCACGCCGCACGCGTCTCCTGGTCTCCCCCACTCAGCGCCTCGATCGCCGCCCATTGAACCGCCTGGAAGATCCCCGAATCGATGTTGGTCTTGAGCTGGCCGATCAAGCCGACCAGATCCGCTCGGCCGCACACCCAACCGATGCGCCAGCCGGTCATGTTGAACGTCTTCGATAGCGAGTGGAATTCAAGGCCGATCTCCTTCGCGCCGGGGATCTCGAAGAGGGTGAGCGGCCGGTAGCCGTCGAAGGCGATCTCGGAATACGGCGCGTCGTGGCACAGGATGATGTCGTGGCGGCGGCAGAACGCAACCGCGCGCTCGAGAAAGTCGCGATCGGCAACCGCGGCCGTCGGGTTGTTCGGATAGTTCAGCCACATGAGCCTGGCGCGCTGTGCGACGCCGTCTGGGATCGCGTCCAGGTCAGGCAGCCAGTGGTTGCCCGCGGTAAGCGGCATGATGTGCGGCTCTGCGCCAGCCATGAGCGCGCCGGTCACGTAAACGGTGTAGCCAGGATCGGGCGCAAGCACGATGTCACCAGGGTCGACCAGCGCCAACGGCACGTGTGCGATGCCGTCCTTGGATCCAAGCGTGGGGAGAATCTCCGTGGTCGGATCCAGCGTCACCCCTGAGCGATTGCCGTACCAATCGGCGATGGCCTGTCGCAGCTCGGCGAGGCCGAAGTAAGACGCGTAGCGGTGGTTGGCGGGATCCGCGGCCGCCTCCTGCAGCACATGGACGATGCGCTGAGGCGTGGGCAGGTCCGGATCGCCGATGCCGAGCGAGATCACGTCGACGCCGGCCCTCTTCTTCTCCTGGACCTTCCGATCGATCTCGGCGAAGAGATAGGGGGGAATCTTGCTCAGGCGGCTCGCTCCCGGATGGACAGTTTTGCTCATGCCGCGCCCTTCACGTAATTGAGGATACCGGGCAGAGGATCGGGCTCGATCTCGAACCATCGAACGCGTGGATCGCGCCGCCACCAGCGCAGCTGCCTGCGCGCGTAGCGGCGGTTCGAGCGTGCCATCGCGAGCGGCAGCTCCTCGAGCGTCAGGTCGCCGTGGATGTGAACCAGCGTGTCGGCGTAACCGATTCCCGTCAGAACAGGGGCGGATTCTGGAACGCCTGCCTCGAGCGCGGATCGCGTCTCCGCCACGAGGCCTCGCTCGACCTGGCGGCGGCTGCGCTCATCGAGCCTGCGATCGATCACGTCCAGAGGCGCGGTCAGCCCGATGCGCACGGCTTCCCACGGTGGGGGCGTGCGCGTGCGAAGGCGTCGCAGCGGCGGACCGGCAGCCTGCAGCACCTCGATGGCGCGGATCATACGTATCGGATTCTGGAGGTCGACACCGGGATCCGGATCGAGGCTCAGCAGCCTCTCACGGAGTGCGAATGCGTCGAGGGCTTCGAGCTCAGCGCGCAGCTCCGCGTTCGGTGGCACTCCCGTGAGGCTGAACCCGTCGCAAAGCGCGTCGACGTACAGCATTGTGCCGCCTTCGACGATGGCCGTGCGACCGCGTGTCGCGATGTCCGCTATGGCCGCCCGCGCTCCCTCCACGTATTGCGCGGCGTTGAAGCCACCAGCCGGGTCGACGAAGTCGACCATGTGATATCGAACGCGGTCTCTCTGTTCTGGAGGAGGCTTGTTGGTCGCGATGTCGAGCCGCTGATAGACCTGTTTCGAATCCGCCACCACGATCTCTCCGCCGAGCGCGAGCGCGAGCCGAAACGCCAGCTGAGACTTGCCGATGCCTGTCGGGCCGACGACAACCGGAACCAGCAACGAGCTAGTAGTTGCGGCGGAAGTGCCGCGTCAGCTCCTGCCATTCGACGAGCAGCCGGGTGGGGCGCCCGTGAGGACACGTGACCGATTCCTCGGTGGCTTCGAGGTCGGCGAGCAGCCGGCGCTGCTCGGCGACGTCCAGGATGTCTCCGAAGCGCACCGCGGAGTGGCAGGCGAGCGCGGCCGCGGCCTGTTCCAGCGCTCCATCGCCGCGGTTCTCGGCGAGCGCCGCCAGCGTTTCCTGCACCGCGGCGGTCGCGCGCCCGGCGGGCATCTCGACCGGCACGGCGGTGATGCGCAGGCTTCGCGGCCCGAACTCCTCGTACTCGAGGCCGAGGTTCGCGAGGTCCGCCCGGTGGTCGGCAGCTGCCGCGATCAAGGCCGGCTCGACATCCACCGCCTGCGGGATCAGCAGTGGCTGGCTCATTCCGCGGCCCGAGCGGAGGCGGTCCAGCAGCCGGTTGTAGAGCACGCGCTCGTGCGCGGCGTGCTGGTCGACCAGCACCAGGCCGTGCGGTCCCTCTGCCACGAGGTATCCAGGGCCCGCCTGGCCGATCGGGCGCAGCACCGCGGGCTCGACGTCACGCGCCACGGCCGGTTCGGCGGTCGCCACGGCAATCGCTGCCTCGTGAATCGTGAGCTGTGGTGTGACACGGGCCGCGTTGACCGGCTGCAACGACTCGACTGGCCGGTACCGGAACGGTTCGCTGCCGTCGAGTGCGGCGCGCACGGCTCGCTGAAGGGCCGCGAAAACTGTGCCTTCGTCCCGGAACCTGACTTCCTTCTTTGCCGGGTGGACGTTGACGTCGACCAGCTCGGGGTCGATTCCGATGTCGATCACAGCGACCGGATGGCGTCCGCGCTCGAGCCGGCCCTGGTAGCACTCTTCGAGCGCGTAGACCAGCGCCCGAGAGCTGATCGGCCGGCCGTTCACCGCGAGCACGATCCCGTCCCGACTGCCGCGGCTCAGGCGGGGCTGGCTCACCATCCCGGAAGCAAGTGGCATACCGACGATCTCGAGCATCTCCGCCGCGACGGGTGCGCCAAAGACCGCGGCGATCGCGCGCCGCCGGTCGCCGTCACCGGTCGTGCTCACCGCAACACGGCCATCGATCGTGAGGTGGAACCGCACGTGTGGATGCAGCAGCGCGAACGCGCCGACGACGTCTTTGATCGCCGCGACCTCGGTCGCATCGCTCTTCAAGAACTTCAATCGCGCCGGCACGTTGGCGAACAGATCACGCACCTCGAGCGTCACGCCTGGGAGCAACGGGCCGGACCCCGCCTCGACCTGTTCGCCGGCGTGGATTCGAATCAATGCGCCGCTGCTCGAGCACTCGACGTCGGAGACAGCCGCGATGCTGGCCAGGGCCTCGCCGCGGAAGCCGAAGCTCACGATCGAGTCGAGATCTGAGAGCCTGGACACCTTGCTTGTGGCATGGCGCACAAAGGCGATCGATAGTTCGTCAGCCGCGATTCCGGAGCCGTCGTCGCTGACCCGGATCGACGTCCTGCCCGCTCCGCGCACGGCGATGTTGATGCGCCGCGCCTTGGAGTCAAGGGCGTTCTCGACCAGCTCCTTGACCACGGAGGCCGGACGTTCGATCACCTCGCCGGCCGCGATCGCGTCCGCGACCTCGGGAGCGAGGAGGTGAATGGACTGGCTCACGGTGAGAGCCGCGCGCGGAGCTCGTACAGCTTCTGCAACGCCTCGAGCGGGCTGAGCGAGTCGGGCTGAAGCTCCTCCAGCTCCTTGCGCAGGGGATCGGGTGCGAGCTCAATCGGTAGGCCGAGCTGCAGCTCGGGAGCCTCGAGCGGTCGCTGCCGCTCCAGCTCTCCGAGCACCTGTCGCGCCCGCGCGATGACGCCTGACGGCAGGCCCGCTAGGGCCGCCACGTGGATTCCGTACGACCGGTCGGCGCCACCCGGGACGACGCGGTGGAGGAAGCGAACCGTCTCGCCATCCTCCAGCACCTCAACCCGTTGGTTGCTCACGCGCGGCAGTCTTTCCGCGAGCGCGGTCAGCTCGTGGTAGTGCGTCGCGAACAGCGTGCGGCACCCGAGCCTGGGTGAGTCGTGCAGGTACTCGACCACGGCCTGGGCGATAGACAAGCCGTCATAGGTCGAGGTCCCCCTCCCCACCTCGTCAAGGATCACCAGCGAGGATCGCGTCGCGTGGTTCAGGATGTTCGCCGTTTCGGTCATCTCGACCATGAAGGTCGACATGCCGGCCGTGATGTCATCGTGTGCTCCCACCCGTGTGAAGATGCGATCGGCGAGGCCTACGACCGCGCTTTCGGCCGGCACAAAGCTGCCGCATTGCGCCAGGAGCACGATCATAGCCGCCTGCCGGAGATAGGTCGACTTGCCCGCCATGTTGGGACCGGTGAGAATCACGATCTGGTCCCCGTCTGGATCGAGCTCCAGGTCGTTCGGGACGAATACGCCCGTAGGCAGGCCACGCTCCACCAGCGGGTGTCTCCCAACTTTGATGCTGAGCTTTACACCGGCGTTGACCTCTGGCCTTCGCCATGCGTACTCGGCGGCGGTCGCCGCCAGGCTCAGCAGAGCGTCGATCATCCCGATGGCCTGCGCGCTCGATCGCAAAATGGAGGAGGATTCGGCGACGGCCGCCCCGAGGTCGCGCAAGAGCTCCAGCTCACGCTGGGCGATGCGCTCCTGGGCGGTGAGCACCACCGCTTCCTTTTCCTTGAGCTCGGGCGTGAGGTAGCGCTCGGCGCCCGTCAGCGTCTGCTTGCGAACGTAGTCGCCTGGGAGGGCGACCGCATTCGCGTTGCTCACCTCGATGTAGTAACCGAAGACCTTGTTGAACCCGACCTTGAGTGATCGGATCCCCGTGCGGCGACGCTCGGATGCTTCGAGGGCGCCGATCCACTCGCGCGCGCTGCGAGACGCCTCCGCGATGCCGTCGAGCTCGGAATCGAAACCGGCCCTGATCGCCCCGCCGTCACGCGCGACCAGGGGCGGGTCCTCGACCAGGGCGCGCGAGAGGTTCTCCGCGAGCTCCGGCGCGCTGCTGATCTCCCCAGCCAGCTCCCGGATGACGAGGGCCTGACACACGGAGACTGCCGCCTTGAGTGCGGGAATGGCCTCCAGGGCGCGGCGCAGCGCGACGAGCTCCCTGGCGTTCGCGTGGCCCTGAGCGGCGCGCGAGGTGAGCCGTTCGAGGTCGCCAACCGGCTTCAGTGCCGCCGCCAGAGCCTCTCGCAGGTCGGCGGACGAGACGAGCTCGGTCACGGCTCCGAGGCGCAGCTCGATCGACTCGGCATCGCGCATCGGCGCCCCGAGCCAGGCACGCAGGCGCCTGGCCCCGATCGGTGTCCTCGTGCGGTCGATCAGCTCGGTCAGCGCAGGCAGCTCCAGGTTGCGTACAGTCGCCGCGTCCAGCGACATCGTCGAATCTGGCGAGTAGGTGCGAACGCTGAACGACCCTGGGGCGATGCGGGCCTGGTTCTGCTTCAGGTAGTCGAGCACGACCCCTGCGGCGCCCACGGCGAGGGGAGCGTCGGCCGCGCCGACCGAGGCCGGGAAGGCGATCCCCAGCACGTCGCGCAGGCGCTGCTGCCCGCGCACGGGATCGAACCGGTACTCGTCGATGGCCGGTGGAGAGAGCAGCTCGGCCGGCGCAAGGCGCTGCAGCTCGGAGGCCAGGCGCTCGCGTGGCAGCTGGCACAGGAGCAGCTCGCCGGTGGACACCTCGCATGCGGCGAGGCCGGCATCGGCACCGCGCGTCCACGCCGCGACCAGGTAGTTCGCGCGAGACGGGTCGAGATACGCGTCTTCGACCACAGTCCCTGGCGTCAGCACGCGGGTCACATCCCGGCGAACAACCTTGTGCTTGCCGGCGGTCTCAACCTGGTCGCAGATGACGACCTTGTGGCCGGCCCGCAGGAGCTTGCCGACGTAGGCCTGCCATGCGTGGTGAGGTACCCCGCACATCGGGGCGCGGCCGCTCTTGCCCAAAGGCCTCGACGTGAGCGTCACGCCCATGATGGGCGCAGCGGTCTCGGCATCCTCGAAGAAGATCTCGTAGAAGTCGCCGAGCCGGAACATCAGGATTCCGTCGGGATACTGCTCTTTCGCCTCCCGGTACTGACGCATCACCGGGGTGAGAGCAGTTTCGATCACGCTGTCCTTAGGAGTCCCCGCGAAATCACGCCGCAGGCTCTGATTTCGTGGGGTTGAGCACTCCCAAGACCTGACCGGCGGTTGCTTGCAGGACGCGAACTTGAATCAGCTGGCCTGGTGCTGCGTCGCCGCCGCGCAGCACCACAGCGCGCTTGCCTTGCCGGATCCGTCCGTAAGGGCGGTTGAGCTCATCCCTGCCTTCAATCAGCACCTCGACGTCGCGGCCGATCCAACGAGCGGTCTTGTGCGCCGCGATGCCGCGCTGCAGCGCGAGCAGATCGTTGAGGCGCCGGAGCTTCTCCTCGTGCGGTACGTCGTCCTCCATCCGGCTTGCGGCGAACGTACCTTGGCGCGGCGAGTACATGGCCAGGTGAACGACGTCGAACTCCATCTCTTCAAGCAGGGCGCGCGTGTTCTGGAAGGCCGCCTCCGACTCTCCCGGGAAGCCGACGATGACGTCCGTCACGAGGCCGATGTCGGGCATCAGCGTTCGGGCTTGCTCGACGATGGCCCGGTAATGCCGCATCTGGTAGCCGCGCGCCATCCGTTTGAGGATGGTGTCGTCACCCGACTGCACGGGCAGTTGGAGCTCTCGACACACCACGTCGCTGGCGACCATGACCTCGAGCAGCTCCGCCTCGAGATCCTGGGGGTGCGAGGTTAGGAATCGGAGGCGTTTGAGGCCAGGAATTCGCTCGACCTCACGGACCAGGTTGGCGAGACCTCCCCGCCCCGTCGGGTCTGTGTAGTCGTCCACGTTCTGGCCCAGCAGCACGACCTCTCTCGCGCCGTCCGCCACCGCCTGCCGGCACTCCGCGACCACGTCCTCCATGGGCACGTGACGCTCGCGGCCACGCACCTTCGGAACGATGCAGAAGGTGCAGTTATGGTCACAGCCCTGGATCACACGTACGTAATGGCTTATCCCTGTGCGTCCGGCCTGAGGCAGAGCCTCGCCCTGCGAGTAGTCATACCGAGCCTCCAGGCTGGCGAGGAAATCCTCGTACTCGCCGATCGGAACCACCGCGTCGACCTGGGGGAATCTCCCTCGTAACACGTCACCTTCCTTGCCGACGATGCAGCCGGTGACGGCGATTGTCCGCTCAGCGGTCTTCCACTCTTTCAGCTCGTGCAGCTTGGAGTAGACGCGATCCTCCGACGCCTGGCGAACGACGCAGGTGTTGAGAATGGCAATGTCGGCGCGTTCGAGCGAGTCCTCGTGGTACCCCGCGGCGAGCAGTCGCCGCGCCAGGTCCTCTGAGTCGGCCGAGTTCATCTGGCAGCCGATCGTCCAGATGTTGAACGAGCGCGCTTGACCCCGGGTCTCCGACCCCGTGGGCTGCGTTACCGGCTCTCCACCAGCAGGCGGATGCCGGTGCGCTCCTCGCCGTCGATCGAGATGTCGATGAACGCCGGGATGCAAACGAGGTCAAGGCCTCCGGGAGCGACGTAACCCCGCGAGATGGCGATCGCTTTGACGGCCTGGTTGATGGCGCCGGCACCGATGGCCTGGACCTCGACCCGGCCCTTGCTGCGGATGACGCCCGCGATGGCTCCAGCCACGGCAACCGGCTTGGAGGTAGCCGAAACCTTCAGCACCTCTACTGGAGCGCGCTCGGCGGTCATTTGTGCTGGAACCCCTTCAAACGTGTTCGCGGTCGATTCGCTGGATAGACGTTGCCCGGCCAGTGGAGCCACTAATGGTAACCAGTACCGAATTGAAAGTCACGGGTCCTGAGGCCACGACGAACCGGTTGGGAACGCCAGTCAGGAAGCGCTGCAGGACGACGTCTTTGTCCATGCCGATGCAGCTGTCGCGGGGTCCGACCATGCCGACGTCCGTGACATAGGCAGTGCCACCCGGAAGCACCCTCGCGTCCGCCGTCGGGATGTGGGTGTGCGTGCCGACGACAGCGCTTGCCCGGCCGTCCAGGTGCCAGCCCATGGCCGTCTTCTCGGAGGTCGTCTCAGCGTGCATATCGCAAAAGACGATCCTGGGGCCCGGATTGGCGGCCAGGATGGCGTCGGCTGCGCGGAAGGGATCGTCCAGGTTCTCGGCAGTGAAGATCCGGCCCATCAGGTTCATGACGAGCACTTGCTGCCCGGCGGCCTCGACCACGCACGATCCCGTGCCGGGGGCCGCCGGCGGGTAGTTGGCCGGGCGCAGCACGCGCTCGAGATGTGGCAGCTCGGGCACGAACTCCTTCTGCGCAAACACGTGGTTGCCGGTCGTGATCACGTCGGCGCCCGCGGCCTTGAGTTCAGCCGCGATCTTGGCGGTCAGGCCGAAGCCCCCCGCGGCATTCTCGCCATTGACGATCGCAAGGTCGGCCGCGAGCTCCTTCTTGAGGCCGGGCAGGAGCGCCTTGACCGCGTCGCGACCCGGGTGGCCGACCACGTCGGCGACGAACAATATGCGAAATTCGTCCGACATCAAGTCAACCTACAACGTAGGCAACCCGGGGTCCCCGCGAAATCGAAGTCTTCGTGGGGTGGGAATAGAGTTCGAAAATCACCAGCCACCGTGCACCAAGGCTAGCTGGAAAGAAAAAGGGGAGCCCGAGCTGGGCTCCCCTTGATTGACTACTTGGCGTACTCGACGGCCCTGGTCTCACGCACCACGGTGACGCGAATCTGGCCGGGGAAGCTGAGCTCGCTTTCGATGCGCTTTGCGATATCCCGCGCCATGAGCTGGGCAGCGGTGTCGTCGATCTGCTCCGGCTTGACCAGGATCCGGACTTCGCGTCCGGCCTGGATGGCGTAGGACTGCTGGACGCCCTGGAAGGAGTTAGCGATCTCCTCCAGCTTCTCGAGCCGCTTGACGTAGGCGTCGAGCGACTCCCTGCGCGCCCCCGGGCGGGCAGCGGAGATCGCGTCGGCCGCGATCAGCAACAGCGCCTCGATGCTGTGCGGCTCTTCGTCGTAGTGATGAGCCCTCACCGCGTGCACGACCGGGGCCGGAACCCCATGTCGTTGCAGCAGATCCGCTCCGATCACCGCGTGCGATCCCTCGACCTCGTGGTCGATGGACTTGCCGATGTCGTGCAAGAGACCCGACAGCTTGGCGATGCGGACGTCGGCGCCGATCTCGGCCGCCATCATGGCGGCGAGATAAGCAACCTCCTTCGAATGGTTCAACACCTGCTGCCCGTAGCTGGTGCGAAAACGCAGGATGCCGAGATGGCGGACGACCTCGGGATGAAGTCCCTGCAGGCCGACCTCCAGGACCGCCGCCTCCCCCTCCTCTTTGACCCTTTGCAGGACCTCCACTCGGGACTTGGCAACGATCTCTTCGATGCGGGCCGGATGGATCCGGCCGTCGACGATGAGCTTGTTCAGCGCGACCCGCGCCACCTCGCGGCGGACGGGATCGAAGCCGCTGATGATCACGGCCTCCGGGGTGTCGTCGACTATGAGGTCGATCCCGGTCGCCTGCTGCAGGGCGCGGATGTTGCGCCCCTCCTTGCCGATGATGCGCCCCTTCAGCTCGTCGGTCGGAAGCGGCAGCACCGAGACTGAGACCTCGGCGGTCTGGTCGGCGGCGATGCGCTGGATGGACTCGGTGACGATCTCGCGTGCGCGGCGCTCGCTTTCGTCGCGAGCCGCCAGCTCGGACTCCCGCACCTTGTGGGCGACTTCGTTCCGAAGCTCCTGCTCGACCTGAGCCATCAGGATCCCCTGAGCTTCCTGGCGGGTCATGTTCGCGACCCGTTGGAGCTCCTTCTCCTGCTGGCGGACGCTGTCGTCGAGCTGGGCGCGGATCTCGTCCAGCGACTTCTCCTTGTTGCCGAGCTCGCGCTCGCGCCGGTTGAGATCCTCGCCCTTGCGGTCGAGGTTCTCCTCCTTTTGAAGAAGACGCTTTTCGATCTGCTGAGACTGTGCCCGATACTCGCGGGCCTCCTGTTCGGCGGCGGTGCGGATTTTGACCGCTTCCTCTTTGGCTTCGAGCAGCTTCTCCTTGGCCTGGGTTTCGGCCTCGGAAACGGCCTGCTGGGCTTTGAGCTCCAGCGCGCTGGTTCCCTCGCCCTGCCGGCGCCGGAGGAGCAAGAAAGCACCTCCAAAACCGGCGAGGACAGCCACAACCAATAGCGGTAAGACGTAGACAGGCATGTTAAATGCACCTCGTATATTCGATTGTCAAAGTGCGGAACCATGGCAGAGCCCGCGGGGTTCCGCCTCGGGTTGGCTCTATGACTGCGGGCGCTGTGAGCGACCCGCGAGCATCAAATTCTAGTCTTCGTCCACGTGGGCCGTTCCGGCTATCACCGCCCGGCAGGCGCCCCGCACGATCGTGGTTGAGAAGCCGAGGCGCAGGAGCTTGTTTCCGACTCTGTCCAGCATCTCGTGATACACCGTGATCTCCCTCTTTCCGTACGTCCGTTCGATGATGCGCATCGCGGAAGCCAACTGCAGGGCGTCGTTGTAGCTCGCCAGCGCTCGGTCGGCTTGCGCTCGACCGACCCCGCGCCGAGCCAGCTCCGCCGAGAGCGCCCGCGGGCCGCGCGACGCCGAGCGAACACGGACGAGGCCCTCGGCGAAGGAGAGGTCGTTCAAGTAGCCGAGCTCGTCCAGCCGGGCCAGGGCCGCGTCGACCTCCTCCGACGTGTATCCCCTCCGCGCGAGCTTTCGTTGCATCTCGACCCGAGAGTGCGCTCGCCCGCCCAGGAGGCGCAACCCAGTGCCCAATGCACTGTTCTGCGGCCGGCGAATGCCGGCTGGTGCTGTCGGGCTAGAGCTCCTCGTCCGCAACCGCGGAGGCCCTCACGACGCCTGCGGCCTTCAGCACGGCAGACGGGGTCCCGCCGGCGGCCTTTTCTCTGACCTTCGCTTCGATCTCCCCGGAAAGCGTCGGGTTCTCGCGCAGGTAGTTGCGGACGTTTTCACGTCCTTGGCCGAGGCGCTGGTCGCCGTATGACATCCAGGTACCGCTCTTCTCCAGGACGCTGTACTCGAGCGCGGCGTCGATCAGCGAGCCCTCTCGCGAGATGCCCTCGTTGAAGAGGATGTCGAACTCTGCCGAGCGGAACGGCGGCGCGACCTTGTTCTTCACCACCTTGACCTTCACCCGAGCTCCGACCGAATCGAGACCCGACTTGATCACCTCGACCTTTCGGATGTCGAGGCGCACCGACGAGTAGAACTTGAGTGCGCGTCCACCAGGCTGGGTCTCCGGGTTTCCGAACATGATTCCGACCTTCTCTCGGAGCTGGTTCAGGAAAATGACCGAGCAGTTGGACTTGGAGATTGCTGCTGTCAGCTTTCGCAGCGCCTGCGACATGAGCCGAGCCTGAAGCCCCATGTGGGAGTCTCCCATGTCGCCTTCGATCTCCGCCTTCGGCACCAGCGCCGCGACCGAATCGATGACGATCACGTCGACGGCCCCGGAGCGAACCAGCACCTCGACGATCTCGAGCGCCTGCTCGCCGGTGTCAGGCTGGCTGATCAGCAGGTCGTCGATCTTCACGCCGATACGCGAAGCGTAGAGAGGGTCGAGGGCGTGCTCGGCGTCAACGAATGCGGCCACACCACCCTGCTTCTGGGCTTCGGCGATGACGTGAAGGGCGAGCGTGGTCTTGCCCGCCGACTCGGGGCCGTAAAGCTCAGTCACGCGGCCGCGCGGGATCCCGCCGACGCCGAGCGCGAGGTCGAGCAGCAATGCGCCTGTCGGGATCACCGTGATCTCGCCGCGCAGCGCCGCCTGCTCACCCAATTTCATGATCGAACCCTTCCCGTAGCTCTTCACGATCTGGGCCATCGCCGAGTCGAGGGACTTCTCTTTTTCCTTTTCCAAGTGTCTTGAATGCCTCCTAAGTGGTTGCGGTGAGTGTTCTACGTCGTGGTGCTGAGAGCAATGGGCTTAACACAGCTTCGTAGGGTTGCCGTCGCGTCATTATCGAACAAGTGTTCGCTCTCGTCAATAGGCTCAAGCGGTCTTCGCCCTCGCGACCGAACGGGCTTCTTCCGCAAGCAGACGCAGCGCTTGCTGCGCCGCCTGCCGCCGGTTGGACCCGCGGTCGCCGTCGAACCTGTATTCGTGGGACGCCGTCCCGGCGGCCGAGGCGACGGCAATGTAGGTCAGGCCCACCGGCTTGTGTGATCCGTCCGAGTCCGGACCGGCGATCCCGGTAACGCCGACCGCCAGGTCGGTCCTAAAGCGGGACCGGGCGCCGTCGGCCATGGCTTGCGCCACCTCGCCGCTCACCGCGCCCACTCGCTTCAGCAGCGCCGGCGACACCCCGAGCTCGCTTCGTTTCACCTCGTCCGAATAAGCGATCACGCCACCGACAAAATAGGCCGAGCTGCCCGGCCGGTCGGTGATGAGTGTCCCGACCAGGCCGCCGGTGCACGACTCCGCGACTGAGACGGTGAGGCCTTGCTTGAGCAAGAGCTCGCCAAGGTCGTCCGCCGCCGCATCGCCCGTTTCACCCGGCGAGGGCGCTCCTCCGCTTGGACCGGCCCGCCCGGCCATGCTCGAGGTATCGAAAGGCCCGATCAGGTAGCGGAATCGCCACAGGTAGTCGAGGCCGCTCCAGATCGTGAAGACGATCGCCACACCGACCGCGAGGTCTGCGAGCGGAACGACGATTGGATATGGCCGCTGCAGGATCAAGAGCGCCACTGCGCTCATCTGCATGACGGTCTTCGTTTTGCCGAGGGGCGCGGCAGCAATCACACGACCCTGGGCGGCGGCCACCGAGCGGAGGATGGTGATGATCAGCTCGCGCGAAAAGATGATCACCACCACCCAGGCGGCGACCAGGCCCTCCTGGACCAGCACGATGAGGACCGAAAGGACGAAGAGCTTGTCCGCCAGCGGATCGAGGAACTTTCCGAAGTCGCTCACGGTTCCGCGCCGGCGCGCGATCTCGCCGTCCAGGGTGTCGGTGATGGAGAAGACGATGAAGAGAGCGGCTGCCAGCTGATCGTGCCCGGGGAACCGCACCAGCAGCAGCACCATCAGCGGCGGGATCGCCACCAGCCGGCTGAGCGTCAATACGTTGGGGATGTTCATGGATCGGTTACGTCAAGTTTGCGACGAGAAGTCCCGCGCCGGGACTCCCGAGTCATTCGATGCCCAGTCGCTCCAGGAGCTCGTCGACGTCGGGCAGGTTCATCAGCACCTCTCGCGACTTGGATCCCTGATAGCTGCCGACTACGTGGTGCTCGGCGAGCTGGTCGACGATGCGCCCCGCCCGCGAGTAGCCGACGTTGAACTTGCGCTGCACGAGCGAGACCGAGGCCGACCCTTCGGCGGCCACCGCCCGCGCCGAGCGCGCGAAGAGTGGATCGAGCTTGCGCTCCTGGGTCTCCCCCCTCTCCCACGCCGAGCCGGCACCCTGCTCAAGGATCTCCTCCATGTAACGCGGGCCGCCCTGCGACTTCCAGAAGTTGACGACCCCCTCAACCTCCGGGTCGCTGACGAAGGCGCCCTGGATGCGGGTCGGCTTGCCCGCGTCCACCGGCTGGTAGAGCATGTCCCCGCGACCGAGCAGCTTCTCGGCACCACCCGAGTCGAGGATGACGCGGCTGTCCACCTGTGAGCCCACGGCGAACGCGATGCGCGACGGGATGTTCGCCTTGATCAGCCCGGTGATGATGTCTGTCGAAGGCCGCTGGGTCGCGATGATGAGGTGGATGCCGACGGCCCGCGCCAGCTGCGCGATGCGGCAGATGAGCTCCTCGATCTCGCCCGCCGCGACCATCATCAAGTCGGCGAGCTCGTCGATGACGATCACGACGTACGGCAGCTGGCGCGCGAGCTTTTGCGTCGCCTTGTCGTTGTAGGCGGCGATGTTGCGCACGCCTTCCGTCGAGAACAGCTTGTAGCGCCGGTCCATCTCCGCCACCGCCCACCGCAACGCGGCCGCGGCCTGATGCGATTCGACGAGCACCGGCAGGGCCAGGTGAGGGAGCCCGTTGTACCCGGTCAGCTCCACTCGCTTCGGGTCGATGAGCAAAAGACGCATGTGCTCCGGCGTGGCCTGGAACAGGAGGCTGGTGATCAGGGCGTTGATGCACACGCTTTTGCCCTGGCCCGTCGCGCCGGCGATCAGCAGGTGCGGCATGCGCGTCAGGTCGGCGATGATCGACTGGCCCGAGACGTCGTTGCCGAGACCGAGCGCAAGCTTGTTGGTGCCCTCGCGGAAGGCGGCGGTCTCCAGGACCTCGCGGATGGTGACGAGGCTTGCCGATTTGTTGGGAACCTCGATCCCCACCGCTGCTTTCCCAGGGATTGGGGCTTCGATGCGCAGCGGAGCTGCGGCCAGCGCCAGCGACAGGTCGTTTTGAAGGGCGGTGATCCGTTTCACCTGGACGCCCGCGCCGGGCTGAAGCTCGTACTGGGTGACCGCCGGGCCGGGGTTGACCCCCACCACCTTGCACGCGACACCGAACGTTTCGAGCGTGGTCTCGATGATCTTGACGTTGCGCTTGATCTCGTCCGCCATCCGCTCGCGCCGGACTGTCACGGTGTCGAGCAGGGTGATGGAGGGCAGCTTCCAGTCAATCTCGGGCAGGTCGTCCTCGAGCTCGGCCACCACGCGCAGCGCCGGCGGCGGCTCTGGTTCTTCGCCCGAATCTGGCTTTTCGATCTTGGCGGCGGCCTTGGCCGTCGGGACCTCGCCGCGTTCTTCGAGCTCCCACGGCCTGGCCGCCTCCAGGGCGGGAGGCGGCGTGGCAAAGCTGGCGGCCGACTGGGCCAGCTCGTCACGCGTGGCCGGCAAAGGCTTCGCTTCCTTTCCCTTCGCGGGAGCCGGCGGTGAAACCAGGTTCTGCAGCCGGAGACGCTCCGCGTACGCCGCCTGACCGGTGGTGACGACCGTGGCCAGGAGCGCGCCAGGGCTGAAGTGAATGGTGACGATCAGGCCGATGACGAGCAGCGCGATCAGAACCGCCCACGCACCCGCATGGCCGAACACCTGGATCACGGACCCGTCGATCCCACGACCAACCGATCCACCACGTCCCAGCAGGCCGAAGATTCCAACGAGCGAGATCACCGCAACCGCTCCCGAGACGATGTCGACCGGTCGGGGCCGAGGCGCTCTCGGCCAGAGCAGGTATGCACCTAGCGCCAGCGCCGCTCCGACAGGGACGAACCACGCGTGGTCAAACGCCGCTACCAGCCAGTCGCGAAGGCCGGTGAGGATCGAGCCCGCGTTGCTCGCGAGGGCGAGCAGTCCCAGCAGCGCGATGAGGATGAGCAGGACGCCGGTGACCTCACGTCCCTGGCGCTGCGTGAGATGGGGTCTTGCGGGGCGTTTGCTCCGGGCGGAGCGGGATCGCGTCGCGCGCGAGGTGCGGCGAGTGCCATGTGTGGAGTGACGTGAGCCTCGGGATGTGGTGCGACGCATGCTGCGGGCCCTGGAGCCGTAGCGGATTCTACACCCAGCCCGGGGAGGCTCCAAATTCCAGGAGGCGCCCCGAGCGATACTCTCCGCGTGGCCGTCGATCCATTCGCTGAAGCCGAGATCCGATACAAGTTCCTGGTCGACGAGCGCCGCTCGGGCGGCCTGCAGCCCCGAGCGTTCAGGCTCGCGGTTCGAGATCTTGCCGTGCTCGACAGCGAAGGCCGGCGATGGATGCTCGGACCGGAAGACGGCATCTGGTACCGAAGAGAAAACGAGCGTTGGCTGCAGGCGGACCCGCCGCGCCGCCTCGTCTGCCCGTCATGCGGGCATCACAACCTCGGCCGTCACAGCTTCTGCGTCGAGTGCGGACATCGTCTGAATCGATAGCCAGGCGCTCGCTCCATCGATGTTCGGGCTCGGAGCTCACCCACCCGGCCCTGCGCGTAAGCGGCGATGAGGATTGGACTTGCTGATTACCCCCTGCGGGGGAGGAAACTCACATTAGTGGTGCACTTGCGCTTGCGCGATCCCGTAGATCAAACCCGCGACCAGCGGAACCAGCGCCGCCAGGAACCAGAGCCTCCACCAGAGCGGACGCGAAACCCCTTCCACCATCTCGTGGCCGCAGAAGCCGCAGTACCTGTCGAACGGTCCTGCGACTCCTCGGCAGCTGCCACATTGGTGGAGCTGGAGACCGCAGTGGGCGCACCGTGACTCGTCGGCGCGGTTGAGCATCATGGCCGGCTGATCGCAGCGCGGACAAAGGCTGGGCGCTACAAGGGCTAGAGGCGGGAGCTTCACAGCGTTACCAGCGTGGCAGGGCGGCCGAGTTCACCTCGGCCGCAACTTTGTTTCTCATCCCTGCCAAACGTCATCAGGAGTAACTATTCCGTGAATCCGATCCGGGGAAAATGAGCGCCGGCCCTGTCCGGGTTTGATCTGCTCCAACGAAGCTGACGCCCGGGTCCCCGTCGGCGCAGCCGACCGGGCGATGCAATCAGTAAGTCCCATCCTGCTCGCGCTTGCGCGCAGAAGGAACAGTCTGGTTCCTTCTCATACTTCATATTTCGGTGACGACGGGGATCACCATAGGGCGGCGCCGCGTCTGGCGCCAGACGGTCCTCGAGACCGCGTCGTGGATTGCCTCCTGCAGCAGGTTGACGTCGGGTCGTGTCTCCGTGAAGCGCGCGATGCTTGCGACCGCGGCCGAGCGCGCGTCGGCCATGAGCCTGGTCGACAGCTCCGGCTCGATGACCCCTCGCGAGATGATGTCTGGGCCGGCTCGGACGATCGCAGTGTCGCGGTCGAGCGTGACGGTCACGACCAGGATGCCGTCCTCGGCAAGGTGCCGGCGATCTCGCAGCACCACCTGCTCCACGTCCCCCACCCCGAGCCCGTCGACGTAGACCAGGCCGGTTCCGACCTTCTCGCCTCGTGAGAGCGTCTCGGCGTCGAACTCCACCGTCTCGCCGTCCTCGACGACGACGATCCGATCGTCTGGTATGCCCGCCTCGCGGGCGATCTCCGAGTGCAGCAAGAGCTGGCGGTATTCGCCGTGGACTGGGATGAAGTTTCGCGGGCGCACGGCGTCTAACATCTCGCGCAGCTCATCGCGCTGCGCGTGGCCCGTCACGTGCACATTGCCGACCTCGGAATAGAACACTCGCGCACCGTGGCGATACAGGTTGTTCACCGTTTGGTGGACCATTCGCTCGTTGCCAGGGATCGGCCGGGCCGAGATCACGACCCAGTCGCCTTTCAGCACGTTGACGAACGGATGGCGCTGCGAAGCAAAGCGCGCCAGCGCCGACATGGGCTCGCCCTGGCTGCCCGCGGTGAGAAGCAGAAGCTTGGACGGCGGGACCCGATCGATCTCCTCGAGCGGGACAGTCAGCCCGTCGGGCACCTTCAGAAAGCCGAGCTCGCGAGACGTCTTGAAGTTGGTCTGCAGGCTGCGTCCGACGACGGCGACGCGCCGCCCGAACTGGATCGCAGTACGCACCAGGTGCTGGATGCGATGAATGTTCGATGCGAAGTTGGCCACCACGATGCGCCCTGGCGCGTCGCTGAAGATTCGCTGGAGGGCCGCATGCAGATCGCGCTCCGAACCAGAGCGCCCGGCTCGCTCTGAGTTGGTCGAGTCGCTGAGTAGGAGCAGCACTCCTTCGTCGCCGAGCTGGCGAAAGCGAGCCATGTCCGTGGGAAGCCCGTCTGGCGGCGAGGGGTCGAGCTTGAAGTCGCTCGTGTAGATGACCTTTCCCACCGGTGTGTCGATAGCAAGAGCGACCGAGTCGGGGATGGAGTGGCAGACGGCGATCGTTTCCACGCGAAAGGGACCCAGCTGAACCGAGTCGCAGACCCGCACCTCGCGGAGGTCGGCCTCGCGCAGAAAGTGGTGCTCCTTCAGCTTTGGCCTCAGGAGCCCGAGGGTGAGACGCGTGCCGTAGACAGGGACGTTGACCTTCTTCAACGCATATGGCAGGCCGCCGATGTGGTCTTCATGGCCATGCGTGAGGAAAATCCCGAGGACTTCGCGATCGGGCTGCAGGAGGTACGAGATGTCCGGCAGCACGAGGTCGATGCCCGGCATGTCTTCCTGGGGGAACATCAGGCCCGAGTCGATAACCAGGATTTTCTTTTCCCACTCGAGCGCCCACATGTTGATGCCGACCTCGCCAAGGCCGCCCAGCGGGAGGTAACGCAGTCGTCCGGACAGGGGTCCCCGCGAACTCACGCCGCAGGCTCTGAGTCAAGGGGTCCCCGCGAAGTCGCGGCGAAGCCTCGGACTTCGTGGGGCTTTTTCGTGGGGATTCTCACAACAGGCGCAGCTGTTCCGCTTCCTGTTTGGGTGGCGCGACCGGCACTGGCGTCGGGGTCGGCGGGGCCAGGAGAGCCTCCAGGTATGCCTTGACGCGGTCGAAGTCGTGCTCGAGATCGGCCACCAGCGCGCCGTTGTGCAGCGCGGCGGCCGGGTGGTAAAGAGGCACGTAGGCGACGCCGCCTCGCTTGACGAGAGTCCCGTGCACGCGTGAGATCGAGCCTTGCCCAGGCATCAGGCGCTCGAGCGCGTGGCGGCCGAGGATGAGGACCACCTTTGGTTGCACGAGTTCCTGCTGGCGCTTCAGATAAGGCGAGCACGACTCGGCTTCGTTGGGCATCGGGTCGCGGTTCATGGGCGGGCGGCACTTGAGCACGTTGGTGATGTAGACGTCGGACCGGCTGAGACCGATCCGGGACAGCAGCGTGTCGAGCAGCTTGCCCGCGGCACCGACGAACGGTTCGCCCTGCCGGTCCTCGTTGAAGCCGGGAGCCTCGCCAACGATCATGATGTCGGCGGGACACGGACCGACCCCGGGGACCGCCTGGGTGCGAGTCGCATGCAGGCCGCACTTTGTGCACGAGCGCACCTCGGCGTGGAGCTGATCCAGCTCCGGCGAACTAAGCGACTTTCACTCCCGCCTTGAAGGTGATCAGGTCTCCCGCCTCCCGCACCGTCTTCATGACGAACTGAAGCTGCTCGTCGGTCAACGGCACCAGTGGAAGGCGGAACGGACCGGCAGGGAAGCCTATGGCGTTCAGCACGCACTTGATGGGCACTGGGTTGGCCGCAGTCGTCATCAGCGTCTTGATCACCGGCAGCAGGCCGAGGTGAATCTTGCGCGCCGTGTCGTTCTCGCTCTTCGCGTAGGCGTCGATCAGCCTCTTCATGGAGCGACCGGCGATGTGGGAAACGACGCAGATCACGCCGTGGCCGCCGACGGCCAGAATGGGCAGGGTCCAGCTGTCGTCACCGCTCCACACCTTGAAGCCCGCCGGCTTGCCGGCGCAGACCAGGCCGATCTGGTCGAGGTCGCCGCTCGCCTCTTTCACGCCGAGGATCCCGGGCAGTTCAGCGCACCGCAGCGTGGTGGCGGCCGTCATGTTGACCGCGGTGCGGCCCTGAATGTTGTACATGATCGTCGGGCCCACCTCGGAGATCGCTTTGAAGTGCTGGTACATGCCTTCCTGCGGCGGCTTGTTGTAGTAGGGCACGACGGCGAGCAGGGCATTCGCTCCCGCTTTCATGGCGCGCTCCGAGAGCTTCACCGAGTGATGGGTGTCGTTGCTGCCGGTGCCGGCGACGACGCTCTTGCCGGGGATTGCCTTCTTCACTGCCTTGAGGAGCTCGATCTTCTCGTCATCGCTGAGGCTCGGGGTCTCGCCTGTGGTGCCCGCGACGACCACGCCGTCGGACCCGTCGGCGACGAGAATGGCCGCAAGCCGCTCGGCTGCTTCGTAATCGACCGAACCGTCTTGCTTGAACGGCGTGATCATGGCGGTGAGCAAACGGCCGATTTCTGCTGTCACTTCACTACTCCCATCGCGATGGCTTGCTCGGCAATCTGGACTGCGTTCAGCGCGGCTCCCTTACGCAGGTTGTCGGAGACCAGCCACAACGCGAGGCCGTTTTGGGTCGAGGCGTCGTTTCGAATGCGGCCAACATACACCTCGTCCTTGCCCGCGACCCCGTGCGGAGTCGGGTAGAGCTTGGCGTGAGGATCGTCTTCGACGATGACCCCCGGCGCTGTGCCGAACAGGATGCGGGCCTCGTCGGCGGTGATCTTTCTGGTCGTCTCCACGAAAACGGATTCGCCGTGTCCGACCGGCACCGGCACGCGCACGCAGGTGGCGGTGATGCGGAGGTCCGGCATGTGGAGGATCTTCCGCGTCTCGTTGACGATCTTGACCTCTTCCTCGTTGTAGCCCTCGGGTTCGGGTCGCCAGCCGCCAGGTACGACGTTGTAGGCGAGCTGGTACGGATAGGCGACCGCCTGTGGTTCCTCGCCTGCTGCGATCGCCTTCGTCTGGTCCTCCAGCTCGTCGACCAGGGCCCGGCCGGCTCCCGAGGCAGACTGGTAGGTGGAGACGAGCACGCGCTCGAGACCGGCCGCTTGCTTCAAAGGATTGAGGATGACGGTGAGTGGTATGGCGCAGCAGTTGGGGTTGGCGACGATGCCCTCGTTGTCCCGGATGTCTTCTCTGTTCACCTCGGGGACGACGAGCGGGACGTTTTCCTTCATGCGCCAGGCCGAGCTGTTGTCGATCACCAGCGCCCCGGCCTCGGCGGCGAGAAGTCCGAACATCAACGCGATGTCGCTGGTGGAGGCAAACAGTGCGATGTCGATGCCTTTGAACGACTTCTCGTCGAGCGGCTCGATGCTGATCGAGCCGCCGTTGTAAGCGACAGTCAGGCCTTTCGATCGCTCCGACGCCAGCGCGACGACACGGTCGCTGGGGAAGTTCCGCTGCGCGAGGACACGCAGCATTTCGTGGCCGACCATCCCGGTCGCGCCGACGACAGCAACGTTTAGTCGCTTGGAGGTGGGCACCAGCTCAAGTTTAAATCGATCCTGGCGGAAGTGGTGGAGCGGTCGATTACGCCTGCACCGCAGCGTATTGCGCGGCTCGAGCCTGGTGGATTTGATTGACCGCCGCCACGAACGCGGGGTGGACATTCCGAATTTCGACCAGCTTGTCGTAACAGCCCGGCGGCTGCGTGACTCTGGCTCGCGGACATACCAACGGCGTGACCACGAGCCGGCCGATCAACCCGACTACGAGCAGCAGCGCCCCGAGCAGCAACGACAGGCCCGCGACCGTGCCCGCGTTCGGATCGGTGGCATCGATACTTGCCACGGCCCCTATCGGGACGACAGTCCATAGCGCGACGGCCCCGATCATGAGACCTATGGGGACCCATATCGCAACCCCAACCAATCGGCGGCTTCCGCGAGTGAGCGGCAGGAATCCACTCGCCCTCTGTGCGACCGCGGACATCAGTGCCGCGGCGACGATCATGCCAAGGATCCCGAGGATCACCAACACATACAGCGCGTAGGCCCACGGCGGAGGCGACGAGAAACGGAACTTCCGCCAGGTTTCGGCCGGTGCGCCTGTCATGGCGCAGACGGGTGGGAAATCATTTGCCGCCAGCTGGGACGCCCAGACCTGGACGCGGTCCGTGCGGGTGCTAATCAATCAGGCCGAGCAGCTGGTCGAGGCCGCGATAGAAACGCGGCTCTGACGTCACTTTGCGGATCGCGAGCAGCACGCCGGGGATGTATGCCTCGCGGCTGGTCGTGCGGTGGACGATCGTCAGCGTCTGTCCGGGCAGCCCGAAGATGACCTCCTGGTCGGCGACGAAGCCCGGCAGGCGCACGCTGTGCACCGCGACGTTCCCCTCTTCCCCCCCGCGAGTCCCGGCCAGCGTCTCCTTTTCCGGTTTCTGGTGGCTGAAGGGTTTCTCGCGGCGCCTCGCGGCCAATCGCTTCGCGGTCGAGAGGGCGGTGCCCGATGGAGCGTCGAGCTTCGTCGCGTGATGCATCTCGATCACCTCGACCGCGTCGAAATGCGGGGCGGCGATGTCTGCCAGGTGCATCATCAGCACGGCTCCGACGGCGAAGTTCGGCGCGACGATCCCGCCCACGCCTTTGGTCTTGCACGCGGTTTCCAGCTTGTCGACCGCGTCAGCGCCCAGGCCGGTTGTTCCGATCACGGGTGACGCGCCGGCCGCGACCGCGGCGAGTGCGTTGTGCAGTGCTTCGGACGGCCTGGTGAAGTCGACCAGGGCTCGGGGCCTCTTGTCGTGGAGGAAGGCGGCGAGGTCGTCGCCCAGCTCCACACCGCCGACGTACTCGATGCCCGGTTCGCTTTGAAAGGCCGCGGCGAGTACCGAGCCGACCTTGCCGCGGTAACCGGCGACCGCGACTTTTATCGGCTCGGACATTTGCCTAGTTCCGGCGTGGGCCGCGCCCGCCGCCGCCGTTGCGCCCGCCCCGATCCCGGCCACCGAAGCCACCCTCGCGGGGAGGCGGTGCCGGTGAAGCGAGGGCAACCGCCATCGCTTCGTGGTCGATCTTCTCCTCGATCGGCAGGCCCTTCGCCGTCAGCTCCTCGATCGCCGCCTGGCGGCTCAGGTTGAGGCGGCCCTGGCTGTCGACCTCGACCGACTTGACCACGATCTCATCCCCTATGTTGCAGACCTCCTCCACCCTCTCGACCCGGTGGTCGGTGAGCTTGGAGATGTGCACGAGGCCGTCCTGGTTGGGCAGCACCTCGACGAACGCGCCGAACGGCATGATGCGGACGACCTTGCCCTTGTAGATCCGGCCGACCTCGACCTCGTCGGTCAGGCCCTTGATCCAGTCGATCGCTCGCTGGCCGCCTTCCTGGTCGACCGCGGCGATGAAGACTCGTCCGTCGTCCTCGACGTCGATCTGCGCGCCGGTCTCCTCGGTGATCTTGCGGATCATCTTGCCTCCGGGGCCGATGATGTCGCGGATCTTGTCGGGGTTGATCATGATCGTCGTGATGCGCGGCGCGTAGGGGCTCATCTCGCTGCGAGGCTTAGGCAGCACGGCCAGCATCTTGTCGAGCACGAACAGGCGCGCCTCTCGAGCCTGCTCTAGAGCCTGCGCGAGGATCTCATGCGTCAGGCCCTTGATCTTGATGTCCATCTGCAAGGCGGTAATGCCGTCGCGGGTGCCGGCGACCTTGAAGTCCATGTCGCCGAGGTTGTCCTCGACGCCCTGGATGTCGGTCAGCACCGCGTGCTTTCCTTCCCTGCTGACCAGGCCCATCGCGATACCGGCGACGGGTGCCTTGATCGGCACACCCGCATCCATCAGGGCCAGCGTGGATCCACAGACCGACGCCATCGACGTCGAGCCGTTCGAGCTGAGAATCTCAGATACGAGGCGCATCGTGTACGGCCACTCCTCAATCGGCGGGATCACCGCGAGCAGCGCCCTCTCCGCCAGCGCGCCGTGTCCGATCTCGCGCCGGCCTGGACCGCGCAGGGGGCGTGCCTCACCGACCGAGAAGGGCGGGAAGTTGTAGTGATGCATGTATCGCTTGGAGGTCTCATCGGTGAGACCGTCGATCTTCTGTGCGTCGGACATCGAGCCCAGCGTCGCGATGGTGAGCGCCTGGGTCTGACCGCGCGTGAAGAGACCCGAACCATGCGTGCGGGGAAGCACTCCAACCTCGACTGTGATCTGGCGAACGTCCTTGAGACCGCGGCCGTCCTGGCGGACGCCTTCTTCGACGATGCGCTGCCGGACCCGATCCTTGAGCGCCTTGTCGAACAGCTTTCCGATGATGTCGGAGTGATCTGGGAAGCGATCGCCGAGCTCGGCGATCGTCTTCTTGCGCAGATCGTCGGTGGCCGCCTCCCGAGCTGCCTTGTCCGGGTTGTAGATGGTCTTGTCGAGGCGCAAGGCCAGGTACTCGCTCACGATCTCGACCGCCTGCTCCGAATAGGTGGCGGGGACGAATTCGTACTTCGGCCTGCCGACCTGCTGCTGCAGCTCGACCTGGGTCGCGCAGATCCGCTTGATCTCGTTGTGGGCCATCTCGAGGGCCTCGAGCACCGTCTGCTCGGACACGCCCTTCGCGCCGGCCTCGACCATGAGGATCGCGTCGGCCGTGCCGGCGACCACCAGGTCGAGCTGGGACTCAGCCATCCGCGACATCGATGGGTTGACGACCACCTTGCCGTCGAGGAAACCCATCCGCACGGCGCCGACCGGACCCGCGAACGGAATGTTCGAGATCACCAGGGCCGTCGAGGCCCCGTTGATGCTCAGGATCGTCGGGTCGTTCTCCTGGTCCACCGAGAGAACCGTCGACACGACCTGGACGTCGAGCCGGAACCCGTCGGGGAACAGCGGCCGCAGCGGCCGGTCGGTCAGACGCGAGGCCAGGATCGCCGTCTCGCTCGGGCGCCCCTCGCGGCGCATGAACGCGCCGGGGATCTTGCCCGCCGCATATAGCTTCTCCTCGTAGTCGCAGGTCAGGGGGAACCAGTCGATCCCCACCCGCGGCTCCTTCGCCATCACCGCGGTGCTCAGGACGACCGTGTCGCCCTGCCGCAGGATCACTGCGCCATTCGCCTGCTCGGCCACCCGGCCGGTCTCGATCGAAAGCCGCCTGTCGGCGACCTCAACGTTCTTCGTGACTATTGCCATAGCAATACCTCCATGTTTCTGGGAGGACGGCCCCCGGAGGTGCGATCTGGGTCAGATTCCTAGCAGCTGCCGCTCAAGGGGAAAAACCCACACCCTGAATGAGAGCTTCTAAGAGCTGACCCTGCGCTAACCAGCGTGGGGTCCTCCCGATTGACTTACGCGACCGGGAACGCCGGTCCGGCTATCTCCTGATCCCGAGCTTGCCGACGAGCGCGCGATAGCGCTCGATGTCGGTGTCCTTCAGGTAGTTCAGCAGACGCCGTTGCTTGCCCACCAGGAGGAGGAGCCCGCGGCGCGAGTGATGATCCTTGGCGTGCGTCTTCAGGTGCTCGGTGAGCTCCCGGATGCGCGTGGTCGAAAGCGCGATCTGGACTTCCGGTGAACCCGTGTCCTTGTCAGCCCGCTTGTACTCCGCGATCAGCTTGCCCTTGACGTCCGTCTCTACTGCCAAACTGCCGGAAAGTATACGGGCGCCGCGGAACCGACCGTCAGGAGGCGTATTCGACGCTGCCGTCGGAGCGAGGATCGGCGCCGGCGCGCCATGCGGTTGGGCCGTCGATCACGATCGCATGTGCGTGCCCGAACGAGTGATGTCTGGACGGCATCAGCTCGAAGCTTCGATCCGATCGGGCGAGCTCCGCCGCATGCGGATAGTCGGCTTCGATGGAAGTACGCACGCCATCCGCCTGGACCCGGATCCGCGGCCGCGCCACCGCCTCCGCCGGCTCGAGGCCATGGTCGACCAGGTTCACCAGCACCTGCGCCTGCAGCTGAGGCTGTCCATCGCCGCCCATGGTGCCGAAGAGTGCCCAGGGCCGTCCGCTGCGCGTGGCCATGGCCGGGATCAGCGTATGCATCGTCCGCTTGCGAGGCTCCAGCCGGTTGACGTGGTCGGCCGCGAGGCTGAAATAGGCTCCGCGGTTTTGCAGGAGCATGCCGGTGCCTTCAGCGACGATGCCCGACCCAAAGTCGAAGGCGACGCTCTGGATCAGCGATACCAGGTTGCCGTGCTCGTCCGCCGCGCACATGTAGATGGTGTCGCCGCCTTCGCGCAGCGAGGCACCGCCCGCCGCCTCATGCCCCGGGTCGAGGAATTGCTGGACCGGCGCCTCGGCGAAGTCGGGGTCGGTGATGTACCGATCACGCAACGGATAGCACGCGTCTCGGATTCGCTTGAGCTGGGCCGCGAACCCCGGGCCTGGATGCAGCTCCACAGGCTTTAGCACGTTCAATCGCGTGAGCATGGCCAGCGCCGCAAGACCCTGGGTCGGTGGCGGCAGCTCATAGACCGTCAGGTCCCGGTATTTGACCGCGATCGGGTTCACCCATTGCGAGCGGTGCCCGGCCAGGTCGCGGGCTGTAACGAGGCCGTCCCGCCGGCTGATCGCCGAGGCGATGGCCGCAGCGATCTCGCCGCGATAGAAGCCGCTGATCCCGCTCCGCCCGATGTCATCCAGAACCGATGCGAGATCCGGGTTCCGCAGCGTCATGCCCGCCTCCATCGGCGGGTACAGCCTGTGTGCGGCGCTTTCCCGGCCCAGCAGCTCCGCCGACGCCATGAGGAAGTCCGACAGCTGCTGCGTGATCACGAAGCCATCGCGGGCGAGCGACGCGGCGGGCCCAAGTACCGCGCCGAGACCAAGCGTTCCGAAGCGCTCGAGCAGCCGGCCCCACGCCTCGACGGTGCCGGGCACCGTGACGGTCAGAATCCCGCGTTCGGGCATCTCCTCGTGCCCGCGGGAGCGAACCGCCTCGATGGTCGCCAGCTCTCCGGAGCGTCCGGCGCCGATGAGTCCGATCGGTGCCGCGGCGCCGGACGGCCAGACGATCGCCATGAGGTCGCCGGCAGCGGACGTCATGTGCGGGTAGACGACGCATAGCACCGCGTTGGCTGCGATCGCGGCATCGATCGCGTTGCCGCCGTCGCGAAGCACCTGCGCACCGACCTCGGATGCTGCGCGATGCGGTGTAGCTATGACTCCGCGCGTCACGAGAGGATTATCGCGGCGAGAAACTTATCGTGGCGAGAAACTTATCGTGGCGAGGACCTATCGTGGCGTGATGAACTCGATCGCTCCGGGTTGGATTTCGAAGAGCGCGGGAAGGAAGCCGACCGCCTCGCCGTCAACGTCAAGGCGAACCTTGACCGGCGAGGTGACCGAGATTCGCTTGCCGTAGATCAGCTCGATCTTGGGGTTGCTCTGGTCCAGGTGCTTTCCCTGCCGGAAGTCGTTCATGCCTCGCATGGTCTCGATCTTGCCTGCGTTCTTCACCAGGATCACGTCGAACACCCCGTCGGTCGGTGACGCCGACGGCGCCATCTGCATGCCGCCGCCAAAGAACTGGCAGTTGGCGACGACCACCTGCTGCGCTTTGGGAAGCTCATGCTTGGCATGGTCGATCTCAACGGTCATCGGCTTGTTCTTGAATCCGATCAGCGCACGCAACCCGCCGAGCGTGTAAGCGGCGCTGCCAAACCTTTTCGTGCCGTTGCCCATCTGCTGCACGACATCTCCGCCCAGCCCTGCGTCGGCGATGTTGATGAAATGCCTGACCGCCGTATTGCCGTCGTGGTCCTGGTAGGTGACGCAGCCGGCGTCCAAACGTCTCACGAGCCCCTCGCTGAGGACCTGGATGGCGGCTTTGGTGTCGAGAGGGATGCGCAGAGTGCGCCGAAAGTCGCCACCCGTTCCCAGCGGCACCATGGCGAGCTTGCTCGCCGTCGGGACCGGCGCTCCGTTGTGGAAGAAACCGTTGAGGACTTCGTTCAACGTGCCGTCGCCCCCGACCGCGACAACCACCGGCCTCGACTCACGGACCGCGTGTGCAGCGATCTCTATCGCCTCGAGCGGCCGCGTCGTCAAGACTGTTTCGTAGCGGAGGCCCGTTCCGGGCAGCCAGCGTTCCACCGCCGTCCACTCGCGTCCAGCCCTACCCGCGCCCGAGGCGGGGTTGACGATGAACAGGACGCCCGGCCGGGTGGCTATGGTGCGCCCCCCACAGCACGCGGGTTCATGACTCCCTGCGGGTCAATGCTCTCTTTGATCGACCGCCACACTCTCATCCAACCTCCCATCTCATCCGCGACCCAACGCGCTCTCACCCGCCCGACCCCGTGGTGATGGCTGATGGTCGCACCGAGCTCGAGCGCCGTGCTCATCGCGCCCTCCCACGCCCGCATGTAAGCCGAGCGCGCGTCCTGTTCGGTGTCTCCCGAACCGCCGAAGGTGAAATACGCGCAGCAGCCCTGCTCATAGGCATGACTGAAGTGGCATAACGCGAGCCCGCCAACGGCTATTGCGGACTTGACCCTCGTGTGAAGCTCTTGAAGCACGGTCCAGGGTCCGGCCAGCTCGATCGTGTCCAGGTAGGAGCCGGGCGGCTCGAGAAAGGATTTCAGCCGCTCGGCGGAGAGATCGAAGCGGTGCCTCTGCCAGCGCAGCCATGGATCTTCCCCAAGATCGCCGGCCGCGGCGGCGAAGCCGCGCACCGCGTCGGCTTCGGCGTGGGCGACAGCGGCAACGCCGGCGTTCGCGACCACGAGCAGGCAGCCGCCGATGGCCAGGTCGTATCCATTGAAGGCTGTGTCTTCGGCGTCATAGAGGCGCATCACCAGGGGCCTCATGCCGGACTGCATGATCGCGCGCATGGCCTCGAGGCCGGTTGCCAGGTCGGGAAACCCGTAGCCTCGGCCAACGACCGATTCGGGCAGCCGGTGCACTCGCAACACCGCGCCGAGGACCACGCCCAGGGCGCCTTCCGAGCCGAGCCACAGCTGGTGCAGCGCGGGACCAATAGCCGATCGGGGTCCAGGCCTTGGAGCGGCGAAGGTGCCATCGGGCAGCACCACCGCAAGTCCGAGCACCATGTCCTCGATGCTGCCGTACCGGCTGGACTCCTGGCCAGAGGAGCGGGTAGAGATGAGACCGCCTACGGTCGTGCCCGGGAGCGAGCTTGGGAAGTGGCCCAGGGTCAGGCCGCGCTCGTTCAGGTGCTTCTCGAGCACGAGTCCGTTGACCCCCGATTCGCACCGGCAGGTCAGGTTCATGTCGTCGACCTCGAGGATCCGGTCGAACGAGCTCATGTCGAGCACGAGCTCGCCAGCCCGCGGGGAGAGCGCGCCGCAGACGCCGGTGGCGCCCCCCATTGGCGTCACCGCCACGCCGTTGGCGCCGGCCCACCGGAGGATGGCAACCACCTGCTCGCGGCCGGACGGTCGCGCGACGAGCACCCGAGGCGGCGGGCTGCCCGCCCGTTCTTCCATGATGGCCAGCGGCCACAGGTCTCGGATCGGGCGCTCGTCGAGGGCAGCGCCCCCAACGATCTTTTCGAGCTCCGTTCTCATGCGCTCTGTTTCGCGGCGAAGCGGCCCGCCAGCCAGCCGGTGAGGATCGGGACCCCGAATCCGCAAGGACCGCTGTAGTCGTATCCGCCCAGCACGGCGCCGGCGGCGTAGAGGTTGTCGTAGATGCCATGCCCGTCGCCGTCCAGCGGATGCAGCCATCTGTCGGTCGCGAGTCCAGCGCGCAGCTCCGCAGCGGGGTCGAGGTACTGCATGTGCTGGAGGCGAGTGCCCAAGCGCGCGACCGGGCTGCCGTCGTGAAACACGCCGAGGTTCAACAGCGGCTCGGCGGCCACGCGTCCTCCCACAATCCCACCCCCGATGTGACGGCCGGTGGCAAGCACGAACGCGTCTGCGCGAAAGTTCCGTTCGGCGGCCTTCGCAGAAATGACGCGGCTGCGTGCCGTTTCGAAGGAAGAGATTTCTGCGCGCACGGTGCTGTGTGCTATCGCCTGCTGCAGGCGCCACCCGTGTGGTGACGGTGGCGAGGCGAGCAGCTCGAAACCGTCCTGTGGCAGATTGGTGAACCCCGGTGGATACGCGATCGCGTTCGAACGCGAGCGAGACGGCAGCGGCGCCCTGCGTCCGTAAAGGTCTGTCAGCGAAGCGGCCGGAGGCAGATCCGGGATGCTCACCTCTTCCGGAAAAGCTTCGATGCCATGGAGCTCGATGAGCGCCAGGGCCGTCGACGCCGCGTCATAGTCACCGATCTCCTTCACGCCGATGACCGCCACACGCTTGCCGCTAAGTGCGCGCAGCTCGCCGCCTGCGACAGAGGCCGGCACTACGTTGCCGGCCCTGGCGACGCCATGGATGTCCGCATACAGCCCGCGTGTCCGCCACGTGCCGGCGAGCTTGAGCCCTTCCTTCTCGAGGGCCAGCTGGAGGGTATGAATCGCGGTGTCGAGCTCGGTCGCCAGGCGAACGGAGTCGAGGCCCAGCCTCGTGATCGGATGGTGAGGCTGGCGCTGGAGAATCCCATCCAGGTCGTCGATCACCTCCATCGCGCCGGCGTAGAGCGCCGTCGCGCCTGGTGCTCGCGCGACCAGCGTGACGTCGGCCCCATCGCGGCGAGCGGCCATCGCTGCGCAGTAACCCGCGATCCCTCCACCGATCACCAGGACCGTTGTCACCGACTGACCGCCCGGCGTGTATCGGCGACGTCCTGGTGCAGCTGCCGCACAAGCTCATCGGTGCTCGGAAACTTGATGTCCGGGTGCAGGTAGCGCACAAAGCGGAGCTCGAGGTGTCTTTGGTACAGGTCGCCCTCGAAGTCCAGCAGGAACGCTTCGACTCGAAGCTGCGTGCCGCCGAACGTCGGTCGGTAGCCGACCGAGAGCGCAGCGATGAAATCGCCTTCGGGTGCCCGCGCCCTGCCCGCATACGCTCCGAGAGCGGGGATCAGCTTGTTGGGCTCGACCCCGATGTTCGCCGTCGGGAATCCAAGCTGGCGCCCCACCCGCTCCCCCGCCTCGACCGGGCCGGCCATCGAGTACTCGCGTCCGAGCAGCCGGTTTGCGTGTTCGATCTCACCGGCGGTGATGAGGCGGCGCACTTCTGAGCTGTGCAGGTCGTGGCCATCGATCTGGAACGGCGAAACGACCTCGACGTTGTGACCGTGCTCGAGGAGCCAGTGGGCGCTGCCCGTCCGGCCACGCCCGAAGGCGAAGTCGTACCCGATCACCCACCGCCGAAGCTCCATCACCGTCGCGAGCCGGTCTACGAATTCCTGCGGAGACAGCGAGGCCAGCTCCCGGTCGAAGCGCAGCACTATGGCGTGCTCGACGCCCGCCGCCTCGAGCAGAGCGAGCTTCTCCTGCAAGGTGGTGATCGTCTGCGGGCAGTTGGCCGGATCCAGGACGCAGCGTGGATGCGGCTCGAACGTGATCAGCGCGGGCGGCACCTCCAGGTCCTTTGCCGAAGCGATCACGTGCCCGATCACGTCGAGGTGTCCGAGGTGGACACCGTCGAAGCTGCCGATCGTGAGCGTCACGGGCCCGATCGGGCTCGCGGGAAGTCCCAGATGGACTTTCAGATCAGCCCTCCCTTCAGGTGAGCACCTTCTCTGGGACGAACGTCCGCCGCAGCGGATCGGCATGGCCGAGCGCGACGAGGCGGCCCGTCAAATCGTGGGCTCGGATCAACCCGGGTCCCGGCTCCGGAAGGACGCGCACGGCACGCCCCTGCCTGACCATCGCCTCCTGCTCGACGTTGAGCTTGACCCGCTCCATGTGCGGCAGTATGACTTCGGCTGGAAGCAGCCGGTCGCGCACCTCGTCGGCTGTGGTCAGCTCGGTGGAAGGAACGGCCGCGTCGATCGCCAGGCCTCCGTACGCGGTCCGGACCAGCCGCCCGAGATAGCCGCCCACGCCCAGCTGGCGGCCGAGGTCGCGGGCGATGGAACGGAGATAGGTCCCGCTTCCACAGCGGACCTCGATCCGGGCGACGGCGTCCGCACCCGATGTGAACTCGAGCAGCCGGGTTTCGTAGACCTCAACCTCCCGAGCCCTGGGCCGGGGTTCCTCGCCGCGTCGCGCGAGCTTGTAGGCGCGCTTGCCGTCCACCTTGACCGCCGAGAACGCAGGTGGTTCCTGGAGAATGCGGCCGGAGAACGCGGACAGGGCCTCGAGCACGCCGTCCGCGCTCAGCCCGCTGGGGTCGCCGACCGCCTCGCGCTCCGCCTCCGCATCGTCGGTAGCCGTGGTGTAGCCCAGGTGGATGTCGGCCACGTAGGTCTTCGGCAGCCGCAGCGCGAACTCGGCGAGTCGTGTCGCCGATTCGAAAAGGATGGGCAGGACGCCTGTGGCGAGCGGATCGAGCGTGCCCGCGTGGCCGACGCGGTGGGCGCCGGTCAGCCGGCGGAGGCGGTTGACGACGGCAAATGACGTCTCCCCTGCCGCCTTGTCGACATTGAGAACTCCAGACGGAAACTGAGGTAGGGCCCGCCGAGCCGTCCGAGCATCTGCGGCCTGGATGTGGCCGATCCGGTCGTTGCCACTTGCGCTCCGGTCCTCGCGCATCTAAGCGATGCGCTCCGGTCCGGTGCTCGTGGCGCCTACGGCTCGGCTCGCCCCAGGCCGCATCTGCTCCGGCCGGCCGGCGGGCCCTACCTCGCTATTGGTCGGACGAGGCGGCAAGAATTGCCTCCTTGCCCGCCGCCAGCACCATCTTCACCGTCTCGTCCATCGGCCTCTCGATCTCGGCCCCGGCGGCGCGAATATGTCCGCCGCCTCCGAACGTGGCGCAGAGCGCTGCGGCATCCACCGGACCGCGACTGCGCACGCTGATCTTGGTGAGCGAGTCGTTCACTTCCTTGAAGAGGATGGCCAGCTCGAGCCCGGCGATGCTGTTGAGCGTGTCGATGATGCCCTCGGATTCGGCCATCACCGCGTTCGCCTCTTTCAGCATCCGCCGCGAGACCTTGGCCCAGGCAAGCTTGCCTTCGAGCTCCACCCGCATCGTGGCGAGGGCGAGGCCGCTCAGCTTCAGCGTGGTCTCCGGCCGCATCTTGTAGACCATCGTCGCGATGCGGCCGGGGTCCGCACCCAGGCGGGCGAGCCGGGCGGCGTCGTCCAGCGCGCGGGGCGTCGTGTTCTCGTGCCGGAAGCCGCCTGTGTCCGTGAGCAGCGCAACGTAGAGGTTGGAGGCAATCGTGCGGGTGATCGGGTAACCGAAGTGATCGAGCATTTCCATCACCATCTGTCCTACCGCCGAGGCGTCGGCGTCGATGATGTTCACGTCGCCAAAGCGCGAATTCGACGGGTGGTGGTCGACGTTGACGATGGTGGCGTGCGACGCGATCCGCTTGACGCTCTCGCCCGAGCGTTCGAGGTTCCCCGAATCGAAGAAGAACACCAGCTGCGGGTCTACGCCGTGCGGAGGCTCCTCCCGTATCTCCGCGAACCCGGGTAGGAAGCCGTACATGTCCGGCAGAGGCGGCGGGATGAGCACCCAGACGTCCTTGCCCGCCGTTCGCAAAGCCTCGGCGAACGCGAGGCTGCAGCCGAGCGTGTCGCCGTCGGCGTCCTTGTGACCGAAGATCAGGATCTCCTGGTTGGCCTCGATGAGCTCCTTGATCTCGTCGTAGATGTGCGGTGTCTTCTTAGGAGTGGCTACGAGCTCTCCTCCTTCTCGCCAACGACACCGTCCTGCGGCAGCACCTCTTTCAGCAGCTCGGAGATGTGGACGGCGTATTCGATCGAGGAGTCCAGCTCGAAACGAAGCTCAGGTGAGAACTTGAGGTTCTGCAGTCGGCGTCCGAGCTCGTGACGGATCAGTCCCTTCGCGGACTCGAGGCCCTTGATGGATGCCTTCTGCTGCTCCGGAGTTCCCAACACGCTGACACGCACGCGCGCCTGTCTCAGGTCAGGCGACATGCGAACGCCGGTAATGCTCACGAACCCGATCCTCGGGTCTTTGAGCTCGCGCCGAATGATCGACATGATCTCCTCACGAACTTGCTCCCCCACTTGATCCGCGCGGTAGCTGGTCATCACGACCTCCGCAGTCAGCAACGAATGACTAGATTTCTTCCCGTTCGAGACGGAATGTCTCCATCGTGTCGCCAGGCACGAACGCCTCGTAGCCCTCGACGGCGATTCCACATTCCTGCCCCGCGGGCATCTCTCGAACGTCTTCCTTGAAGTGCTTGAGCGAGCTGATCCTGCCTTCGTAGATCTGCTCCTTGCCCCGCTGCAGCTTGACCCAGCCTCCACGGCTGACCTTGCCCTCCAGCACCCGGCTGCCGGCGATGACTCCGAGTCGAGGGATCTTGATCGGGGTGATGACCTCGACCCTTCCCTCGTGGATCTGGCGATAGGTCGGCTCACGCAAGCCCTTGGCCGCGCGCTCGACGTCCTCCGTCAGCTTGTAGATGACGTCGTAGTAGCGCACCTCGACCTTCGCTCGCTCCGCCGCCGCGGTCGACGCGGGAGTGGGCTTGAGGTTGAAGCACACGATGATCGCATTCGATACGCTGGCGAGCAGCAGGTCGGAGTCGCTTACCGCGCCGATTCCCTGCCCGACCACCTTGATCGCGACCACCGGATCTTCGATCTTCTGCAGTGCGCTGAGCACTGCTTCCAGCGTGCCTTGAGCGTCCGCCTTCACGACGAGGCTGAGCTCTTTGACCTCGCCCTCCTTGGCCCTGCGCGCAAGCTCCTCCAGAGTGATGCGAGGCGCGAAGTCCCTGGCGGCCTCCTGGGTTCGCTTCTCCGACAGCTTGGTCAGAGCGATCTGGCGTGCGACCTTTTCCGAGCCCACCACCTGGAAGATGTCGCCGGCCTGCGGCACCTCGCTCATGCCTGACACGACCACGGGGGTCGCGGGCGGAGCTTCGGTGACGCTGCGCTCGAGGTCGTCAGCCAGGGCCCGCACACGGCCGTAGATGTGACCACACACGAAGTCGTCGCCGACCTTCAGCGTTCCGGCCTGGACCAGCACCGTGGCAACTGGGCCGCGACCACGCTCCAGGTGAGCGTCGACGATGGTGCCGATCGCGTTGCGATCTGGGTTGGCCTTGAGCTCGAGGATGTCCGTGGACAGGACGATGGTCGTGAGCAGGTCGTCGATGCCCTGTCCGGTTTTGGCGCTGAGGTGCACGCACTCGTGCTCGCCGCCGTAATGGCGCGTCACGATGCCTTGCGTCGCGAGCTCCTGGTGCACGCGGTCGGGGTTGGCGCCTTCCTTGTCGATCTTGTTGATGGCGACGATGATGGGCACCTTCGCGGCACGCGCGTGGTGGATCGCCTCGATCGTTTGCGGCATGACACCGTCATCGGCCGCAACCACGAGGACGACTATGTCGGTGACCTGCGCTCCACGGGCGCGCATGGCGGTGAAGGCCTCGTGGCCGGGCGTATCGATGAACACCACCGGATGTCCATCGGCCGTCTCGATCTTGTAAGCGCCGATTCTCTGGGTGATCCCGCCGGCCTCGCCCGCGGCGACACGAGTCTTGCGGATGGCGTCGAGAATCGACGTCTTGCCGTGGTCGACGTGTCCGAGCACGGTGACGATTGGTGGCCGCACGACGAGCTTGGTCGGGTCCTCGTTGGCGATCGAGAAGAGCTCCTCGCGCGACGTGGTCACCACGTCGCCCTGGCCCGCCGCCGATTCGACCGCGACCACGTCCTCGCTCAACACCGGCTCAACTGTGTACCCGAACTCGTCGGCGACGATCTCCGCCGTTCCGAAGTCGATCACCTGATTGATGGTGGCGAAGATCTTGGAGGTCATGAGCTTCTTGATCACCTCGACCGGGCTCACGCTGAGCTTCTCCGCGAGGTCCTTCACCGACAGCGTCGGGGGTAGGACGACCCGGCGGTCGCCGTTGGCTTCGACCTTCACGGCGACCGAGGATGGCTTGAAGGCGGAACGGGCGGCCTCGATGGCTCCGGGCGCCAGGGGCGCGGCGGCATTGCGCGTCAGCCTTCGCTGCTGGAGAAAGTTCACCAGCTCTTTCTGGCTGATGCCAAGTTCGCGTGCGAGTTCGTGTGCCTTCATGTCGGACTAATGATTATGCCGCCCCCGCCCAATTCGAAACCTGAGCCACCTCCTAGCGCGGAACAGGGTTGTGCCCCCCCACCGGCGCTTCGCGCCACCTCCCCGGCGAGCGGGGAGGTCACTTATTTAACTAGTTCAGACCATAGCTCCGGCTGAATCGTGGTCCTTAGCGCACGGTCCAGCGCTCGCCGTTTTCGCGCCAGCTCGATGCACGCTGGGGCGTCGTGCAGGTATGCGCCGCGGCCCGTGGCGCGCCCGGTCGAGTCGACCATGGCGCCGCCTTCCGCCCTGCGCACGATGCGGATCAGACCGCGCTTCCCCGCCTCCCCACGGCAGCCCACACACGTCCGCGCGGGTTCACGGAGCGGTTTCGTCATCGGAGTCGCTTGGCTTGATGTCGATGCGGAAGCCTGTCAGCTTGGCCGCGAGGCGCGCGTTCTGCCCTTCGCGACCGATGGCAAGGGAAAGCTGGCCCCTCGGCACCAGCACGGTCGCGGTCCTGGTCGTGCGGTCGATCGATACTGACTCCGCCTTCGCGGGGCCGAGCGAGGCGGCGACGAATGCCTCAGGGTCGTCCGACCACGGAACGATGTCGACGTGCTCGTTCGAAAGCTCGCTGAGGATGGCCCGATGGCGCACGCCCTTGGGACCGACGCACGCGCCAACCGGGTCGATCCCAGGCTCGGTTGCCGAAACGGCGATCTTCGTCCGCAGGCCCGGCTCTCGCGCGATGGACCGGATCAGGACGGTGCCGGCCTTGATCTCGGGCACCTCGGCCTCGAGCAGGCGATGCACGAACGATCGGGCGGCGCGCGATACGCGCACCTGGGCCTCTCGAGGATTGTGCTGGGTTTCGAGAATGACGACGAGCACCGGGCGGCCCGGGTGCAGCTCCTCGCCCGGGATCTGCTCCTCGGGCGGCATCACGCCTTCGATGCGGCCCAGGTCGACGAAGACCGTGCCGGCCTCAACGCGGTCCACGATGCCCGAGGCCAGCTCGCCCCGGTGCTCTGCCACGTCGCGCAGCACTTTTTCGCGCTCCAGGTCGTGGATGTGCCGGAGCACCGCGTGCTTGGCAGTCTGCGCGGCCATCCGCTTGAAGTTGTCGGCGGGCAGCGTCTCGACGACCTCGGTTCCGTCCGGGCGCACGAGCCGGCTTCGCACGTCGAGGGCACCGGTCTTGGTGTCGAGCTTCACCGTTACGAAGCCGGCTGGGTTGAAGGCGCGCACGTACGCCGCGGCGAGGGCGGTCTCAACCGTGTGCAGCATCTCCTCAAAGGGGATGCCCACCTCGGCGCAGAGCGCGGTCAGCGCTTCGCCCAGGCTCTCGGTGGACGGTTCAGATGGAGACCGCGAGCCTGCCCGCGACAACGTCATCCCATGCAATGTGAACGATGACCGGCGCCCGCCCGCGCGCTCCGTGCGATTGCACGGCGATGCCCGCTTCGTCGACCGCCACCAGCTGGCCTTCGACCACTGTCTCCGACTCGCCGGTGCGATACCTCACGTTGACCCGGTTGCCGTTGAACCGTCCATATTCCCCGTGGTTGCGCAGGGGGCGCTCGGCGCCGGGCGACGAGACCTCCAGCTCGTAGGGTCCGTCGATGAGGTTGGAGTGATCGATCAATGGCCCCGCGACACGGCTCACGCGTTCGCAATCTTCGATCGTGATCGGCTCCGCGTGGTCGATCGAGATGCGGAGGTTCCGTCCCGAATGGCCCGACTGGTCGAGCGAGTAGAGCTCGTACCCCATGTGGTTGACGGTGGGTTCGAGCAATTCTCTGATGGACGGTATGGGCCAGGTTGGCATGTGGCGGTGTCTGACAACACCTTACACCGCTCAGCGGCTCTACCGAAGTGGCTGCACGCGCCTCCACACGACCAGCAGCGGAGAAGCGTTGAAGATCGAGCTGTAGGTCCCGGAAACGATCCCAATCATCAGCGCCAGCGCGAAGCCTTTCAACGTCGTGCCACCCGCGATCAGAATCGCGGCCAGCACGAGGACCACGGTGAAGCTTGTGATGATCGACCGCGCCGCGGTCTGCATGATGCTGAGGTTCACGACCTGCTCGAAAGAGAGCCGCTGGCTGACCCGAAGGTTCTCGCGGATCCGGTCGAACACGACGATCGTGTCGTGCACGGAGAAACCGACCACAGTCAGCACCGCGGTGACGAAGAGGCTGTCGATCTCACCGATTCTCAAACCGAAGACCTTCCCCATGATCGAGAAGAGTCCGGTCAGCAAAAAGACGTCATGCAGCAGCGCGGCAAGGGCGGATCCGCCGAACTGAAAGCCGGCACGCCATCCGCCAGGTACGTTGCGGAACCGGATCGCGAGCAGAAAGAGAATGGCCACCGAGGCGAGCACCAGCGCCAGCAACGCGAACTCGATCGTCTCACCCGCGATGGTCCCGCCCACCTCGATGACCTGCTGCACGACCATCGGACCGACGCGGGTGGTGAGGTGGTCCTCCACCAGCTGCTGCTGTTGTGGGGTCAGCGGAAGGGCCCGGATGATGTAGCCGCCGCCCCCGGTCTGGATCACTGTCCCGCCGGCCGTCAGAGGGTCGGCCGCAACTGCGTTCTCGACGCTCGCAACCGCGGGCTGGCTTACAAAGGTGATGGTGAACTCGGTGCCGCCGGCAAAGTCGATGCCGAGCAGGAAGCCCTTGGTGGCCATCGAGAGGATGCCCGGGATGATGATCAGCAGGGAGATGGCGAAGAAGATGTTTCGGCGCCCGATGATGTTGAGCCTCCGCACGCGCGGCTCTGGCCGAGGCGGCTGAGTCCTCTCATCCGGCGGCTTCTCGTGCGGCTTCTCCTGAGGCGCGACTATGTCAGCGGTCTGCTCCGCTGGAGCGACTTCAGGCAGCTCCGACATTGCGGTCGACTCCCATCAGCGCCGGCCGTCGCAGGGCGCTGCCAGTCATGACGATCGCGAGCAGGTTGTGCGTGACGACGATCGAGGAGATGAGGCTTGCGACGACGCCGATACCGAGCGTGATGGCAAAACCCTGCACCTGCGGGGGACCCACGAAGCCCAGGATCACGCAGGTGATAAACGTCGAGGTGTTGGAGTCGCGGATGGCGGGCCAGGCGCGCCTGACGGCTGCGTCGACAGCCGCGGCTATGGTCCGGCCGGCGCGGACCTCCTCTTTGAATCGTTCGAAGATCAGCACGTTGGCGTCGACGGCCATGCCCACGGACAGGATGAACCCGGTGATGCCGGCCAGGGTCAACGTGACGGGCACCACCTTGAAGACGGCAAGGACGGCCCCCGCATAGAACAGGAGGGCAATGCTCGCCAGGAGCCCTGGCACGCGGTAGTAGATGATCATGAAGATCACCACGATCGACAGGCCGAGCAGGCCGGCCGCGAGGCTGAGCTTCACAGACTCGGCGCCCAGGGTGGAGCCCACCTGCGTGACGTCCAGCACCTGGAGGTCAACCGGGAGCGAGCCGGAGTTGATGCCCGTGGCGAGGTCGGTTGCGCTCTGCTGCGTGAAGCTGCCGCTGATCGTCGCTGCACCGCCGTCGATCTCGGTGACGGTGGTGGGATCGGTCAGGAACTTGCCGCAGACCGTGTTCGGGGTCTGGGCAGCCAGACAACCCGTGTTATAGCCCTGCGACACCGCCGAGACATAAGCGGCGTTCTCCCAGTTGTTGATGTCGGTCTGGGTCAGATCCAGCCAGATGGTGAGGTGGCGCTGCGCGCAGTCGGTGCCGGTGCCAGGGCAGGCGGCGACGGCGTCGCGCGTGAGATTGGCGAAGGTGGTGCCTCCGGTCGACGTGAAGTTGATGTTTACGCCCCAGGTCAAGCCGCTCTGGTCGATGGATGCGCTGGCGCTCGAAATGTCGTCGCCGGTCAGGCCTACGAACGCGGGCTTGTACCCAGGCTCAGGCCCGTTCGTCACGTTCGTGTCCGCGACCCATTTCGTGTAGACGAGCTTGGAGACCGCGCCGATCGTCTTCTGTGCCTGTGCGGCCGTCACGCCGGCCAGGTCGACCGTGATCCTGTCGAAGTTGCTGCCCGCGCCCCTGATCTCCGGCTCGCTCACTCCGAGGGAGTTAACGCGCTTGTTGATGACCTGGATGGTTCGCTGCTGCACGTCGGCACGCGACTGGCCCGGTGGGAAGTTGGTGAGCTGGTAGTCGATGTGAGTTCCACCCGCAAGGTCCAGCCCGCGGTGGATGTAGAGCTGCCAGCCGCCGAAGTTAGGCGGCAGGCCGGGCACGTTACCCGTGAGCGGGTAGTGGTTCGCGATCCGGTAGATGTAGCCCGCCCCGTCGACGAAGATCGAGAAAGCCAGCACGGCGATGATGAACAGGCGGACTGGCCAGCTGAGTACTAACTGCACGGCAGCCGATCAGTCTACGGAACGAGTGAAGGACGGCGCCTGCAGCGAAGCTGTCGAGCGGGTTTTTCCGACTCCTGACCGTGAGCCGTTGTCAGCGGGAGAGGTGGTCACTTGAATTTAGTGGTTACCGCTGCCGGAACATTAGATTCAAGACCACTGTGAGCACGATCGAAAGGATGATGCTGGTCGCAATTGGCACGTAGACGGTCACCCCTCCGCTCCGGAAAGTGAAGTCGCCCGGGAGGTGGAACCGGCCGAACAGCATCAGGCCTCCGCCGATCACGGCCAGCAGCACGCCAAAGACGAGCAGCAGCCTTCCGACGTCTTGCACCTGGTGCCCAGATTAGTCCGGCCTGATCAAAGAAGGCGGGTCTGTTGGGGTCCCGGGTCGGGCGGTGTGATGCCAAGGTGTCGATAGGCGAGCTGTGTTGCAACTCGGCCGCGGGAGGTCCGGGCCAGGAACCCGATCTGGATGAGGTATGGCTCGTGTACGTCCTCGATCG
>Ga0208849_1000144_pt1 | contig 69885 bp, 67 predicted proteins | sample NGESurdeep072012_10_FD_184470 | JGI IMG/M metagenome (GOLD analysis project Ga0208849, IMG submission 184470) | Arctic peat soil microbial communities from Barrow, Alaska - NGEE Surface sample 53-3 deep-072012 (SPAdes) | ecosystem: Environmental > Terrestrial > Soil > Wetlands > Peat ...
GGAAGGATATTTGCGTGGTCAATGCTTGACGAGCGGTCCCTCGTCACAGGGCAGGGAGTTCTCGGTAAAACTGACCACCGGTTACACCCGCAAGGTCGTTGGCGTCGCGATGATGGCGGGAAGGACGGGCCGTACGAGTTTCTCCTTCGACGTCCCCTCAGGCACCTACAGACTCACCGCGACGTCGGGCTCCGTTTCCCATAAGTGGACACTGAGCTATTACTCGGGCGCTGGTCCGTCTCCGCAAGAGTTCCCACCCTTCGTCGCAATGAACGTCCCGGTGTCGGTGTCCTGTTGAGGCATCACTTTTTCTGCACTTGGTCCTAGACATCAGACGTGATCGTGAGACTTCGATTCAGTAGCCCAGCTTGGCCCTCCAGGTGGCCCAAAGGTTTGACCTGACTACTTCTTCACGCCGGACTTATACTGCGGTCTATGGCGGTACTTTTCTGGCTCTTGATCATCCTGGTCTGCATTTTCACGGAAATTCACACCAACGCCTTCATTTCAATCTTCATTGGCGCCGGCGCGATCATCCCCTTCTTCCTCTCCTTGGCGAGCGTTCCGTTCTACGTAGAAGCGGTGTTGTGGCTCGTCATCTCCGGTGTCCTCCTCGGCGCTCTACGACCGGCCGCGCTCCATCGCTTTCACCATCGCGGCATCTTGGATCTCACCGCGCCCACCAACAGTTCGATGACCAATTTGACTGGTTTCGTCGAAGACGCTGTCGGCGACGAAGGGCACCCGGGACGCGTGAAGATCAAGGGTGAGTCCTGGAAGGCAGTGACCGCGTCGAGTGACTCCATCCCGGACGGAACACAAGTCATCGTGAGAAAGACCTACGGCACCACGCTCTGGGTCGAACGGGTTTGACCTCGCCCGAGGCGAATCGTTGTAACAACATTCTCGATGAGCAGCCGCTCGGTGACCCGGCTACTCGCCAACAACCAACGGAGACGTGAACGCGCGCGACATACGCTCGCACGAGGATCTCGAGTGCGAATCTCACGAGGAGTTACTCTGAGCCGATGAGAAAGACCCGCGGTGTTGGAGTACTGATTATCGCGCTGGTATCCATTGTTGCGCTCAGTTCACGCGAATCCTCCTCCGCACCGATTCCGAGAGCGTCGATTCACGGATCCGTAGGCAGTCGATTTGCAGCCTCGTTCCCGTATCCCCCGAGTGAACGGACTTTTGCCAATAACGGGAAAATCATCTCCCAGTACGGCGTCGGCATTCTCTCGACAAAGGTGTTCACGGGGCGTGGAAAGGGAACGCTGAGCGTCGACGTCTCCGTGTCGTCCCTCACCAACCTCGTTCCCAGTAAACGCGAACGCCCGTTTCTCCGAAGCTATCTTCCGACGACCCATGGCGGGAGAATCGTCCATTGGCATGGTCTTTTGGTGGCGACTGAGTTCGTACCCGGTTGTGACCCGTCTGGACAGTGCGTTGGAACCATCGGTGAATTAGTGGTGCTCGACGGAACCACTCTCTATTACATCTTCACTCACCAGACGGACCTTGTGACCGCGCAAGCGGTAATCAAGTCATTTCGTCTCGTCGACTGACCATCGAAATCCCGTCATGATCGCAGACTTCCGAGGGCGAATGGGGCCGACGTTGGCACAAGCGAGAACGGGAGTAAGAAGAAAGGTAACTATTCACCCCTGATCGCTGTCGGTCAACTCTCTGATGAAAGGTCAGCGCACTCGTTGTAGTGCAGCGTTCGTCGAAACGAGATCGAATGTCGTTGGGTCAAAGGCGCCACCCACCCACTCAGACAGTTCGTCGTGTTCGTCATCGTCGGGGTCAGCGAGCACTTCGCAGAGTCTCTCAAAGCCTGGGAACCCGCCGCAGTCCTCCGGTGGGCAGGCCCGCGCTCCTTCGAGGCACACCGCGTGCTTCAATGGGGTGACGTTGCGTTCGAGGGACTCAATCAAGATGCCGTGCGTCCACGAGTCGCCAAAGTCGTATTCGTAGGTGAAGCGGTCACCGGCCATCACGATCTGGGTGAGTCGGAATTGTCGCTCATCGAGACTTTTGTCGTCCCAATCGGAGTTGGAGACCCCATATCGTCGATCGCGGACCTCGAAGGAGTGAAGGTGACAGTCCTGCCATCCCATGGCGGCCTGGAAGATGTGGTGGAGCTTCGCGAACGTGCAGTCACCGGGAACGAGCAGTCGTCTCCATATCTCCGGCTCGAGGAAGTCCAGCGAGATCTTCAACTGGACGACGGACTTCGCTCCCGAATATTGAGGCTGGCTGCTCACGGCATCACACTAAAAGTAAAGATCCCCCCACTCCAAATCGAAGGCCAGGAGTAACGCTTCAGGCCTGAGAAACTCCCGACATGAAGGGCTGTCCCTCGAACAGACTTCGTAGTGCTTCGAGAACGTTCATCCCTTGCTTTCGAGCGGTCGAGACGTAGGAACGAATCGTGAGGTAGTTGGTTGCTCCAGATTCTGTTCGGTAGCAATCCGAGATCTTCTGCTGGAGTTTCACCATGCGCAGGTCTCGTTCGGCCTGGTTGTTGTCAAAGGGCACTGAGAAGTCACTCGCGAATCGCAGCACGTCCTCGCGGTAGCGAGTGAGGCTCAGCCAAGTTCGCGGCCTTGGTGCGCGACGGTCGTCCCGCGTGGCCACTTCGAGTCGGCGGCGGGTTCGCGCGCACTCCCGCCAGCACGAGTTCGTCGTAGCGGGAGCGGAGTGAGGTGAGCGTGCGGGTGGGAAGTGAACTCTTCCCGTCGGCCTTGGCCGCTTTCACCTTGTCGTTGGTGGCCACGAGCATGCTCGCGAGTTCCTCCGCCCAGCCCTGTCCCTCCTCGCTGGCGGCCCGCAGTTCTCGTAGGTGGTGCGCGTTGCACAGTTGGTGGGTCACGTGGTCGTATTTGCGGTAGGGAGTCCAGCCGTCGTGGACGGCGACACCGCGGTAACCGGCCAGAATATTGAACTCGTCAATGGCGACGCGGCCCCGGCGCCGGTGAAAGAGGTAAGCGGTGAGCGAACTCGTTGACGCCGAGTGGACCCAACCGAGTTTTCCTGCCACTCGCGCTCCGGTTTCGTCGAGATGCAGAACGGGACTCTGCTTTAGCGCCGCTCGAGTCAGTTCAACGAAGCCGTCGAGGCCGTCGGCGGCTTCGCCAATCAGCGATGTGGCAAAACCGGTCGACACCGTAATCCCGCAGCACTCGCGAAAGACCTCGGTGGCTCGTTCAATCGGCAGATGCTGAGCCACGACCAGGTAGGTGAGGAGTGCTCGCACCCCGGGTCCGTAACAGGTGGGACCAATGGCCTCTGATGGGAACCCAGCGGTCGTGGTCGTCCCGCACGAACAGCGCCTCGTCTCTGCCCGGTGTTCGGTGACGACCGCTCGCACCTCGAGCAGGTCGAAGACCTGACGGACCTCTTCTTTGAGGACTTCACCGCGGGTGAGGTCCTTCGCACAGCTTCCACAGAGCTGCGGGGTGTGCACCACGACGTGATCGGGGTGCACAACGGGTTCGAGACGGTGACCCTGGTCACCGGACTGCTTGCCGGGACGGCGACGGCGCGCGGCGCGGTTGGAGGTGACTGGTGGCTTGGCGAAGCCCTCGGCCGATGGTGGCATTGACGAGTTCTTCGAGTTGCGGCCGAGCAACGTCTCCAACTGGGCGATGCGGACGGTGAGCTCGGCCAACGTCACACGCAACTGCGCGTTCTCGGCGTCTTTCTCGAGAAGAAGAGCGCTCAGGCGCTGGACTTCATCATCACTACTTCCCATGAAGAGTGGCCCTTCGGTCGCTCTCCGCCCACAACAGAATGACCGAAGGGCCGCATCAAGTGGTGGATCTCGCTCCGAGGGGGTGAATAGTTACGAAGAAAGGTACCTACCGAGGAGGAAGCGAATGTTGCGCATGGGAGGGACGTTAGCGAACCTTCGCGAGTCACTGGCTCGAACACGACACGCCCTCGTCGCTGTCTTCATCGCCGCACTGGTCCTTTGCGCTGCCAACGTGGTTCTTCCCGTGCTGGGACGTACGCCGAAGGCAAACGCGGCCAGTTCGGGGCTACCCAGGTGTTCGACGTCGGTTCTTACAGCGTGTGTCCTAATTCGACCCACCGGTTCGCCTTGACCAACTGAACCAAGTGGTTCAGCGGTTCCTGCTCACCGTCCGACTTCCCAGACGATAATTCGACTGAGTACTCGGTTCCGACCCGAGGCCCTCATCACGTTGTCGTGATGGTTGTGCGGGTGGCGATCGGCTCTTCCCGCGCGCTTCGCGGTGCAGATCCCAATGGGATCAGGCTGTGGAGAGAAGCACAGCACGCGTTGGGTCCAACAGAATCACTTCGGAGGGCTCCTTGGGTTGCCAGCGGGCCAGGTTGATAGCCGCGTTAAGGTCGCGGTCGATGACCAGACCACAGGCCCCACACGAGTAGGTCCGAGTCGACAGATCGAGGTCGTTTTTGACCACGCCACAGCCCGAGCACGTCTTGGAACTCGGAAAGAACCTGTCGGCGACCCGGACCTCGACCCCATGCCACTTCGCCTTGTAGAGGAGCTGGCGCGAAAGTTCTCCCATCGCGGCGTCCGAAATGGACCTCGCCAAGTGTCGGTTCCTCACCATCCCCGCGACGTTGAGATCCTCGACCACGAGGACCTGGCAACGCTCAATTAGGGCCTTGGAAGCTTGGTGGACGAGGTGTCGGCGAGTGTTGGCGACTTTGCGGTGGGTCTTGGCCAGTCGAGCCCTCGCTCGTTGGCGACCCTTGGACCCCGGTGTGGTTCTGGCCAGGGCCTGATTGGCTGACTTGAGCGACGCGTGCGCTTGCTTCAGTGTTTTCACCCCCTCGAAGCGATCGAAGGGAACACCGTTCGCGTCCGCGGCGACACAGAGGGAGATGATCCCTCGGTCGACTCCGACGGGGACAGCATGACGGTTGGACCGACTGCGCTCAGCCTGGTGGAGTTCAGCGGCTACGCCGGTCAGTGACACGATCCAGCGGTCGGCGCGTTGGGTGAGGGTGGCCGAGTAGACGTGAAAGCGACCGGCATCGATCATGCGACGGACCTTGCGGGTGGGTCCGAACAGCTTCACTGGTCCGTACCGGGGCAGTCGCAGGTGCGTGGGATCGGTGAAGCGGATGGGCTGGCTCGAAGGCGACTCAGACGACGGTGCGCGGTTGCGCAATCGAAAGCTCGGGGTCACCTTCCCCTTGGCCTGGAAGCGGGGGAACCCGACGGACGATCCCCTGCGAGCGCCACGCCTCGACGCAGAGAAGTTCTCAAGGGCCCGGGCCGCGTCCACGCTCGCGCACTCGAAGACGTCGCCGGGCAGTTCGTGACGCCAGGCGAGGCCCCGGGTTCCGTCTTCGTTGACCAGCGAGTCATCAGACTCCCCGTTCTTCCAGGCGTTGAATTCGGTGATGAAAGAGAATCCTGACCAGGAGAGCGAGGCGGTCGATGGTTCGCAAGGATCACCGCACTCCGACAGCATTTCTCGCTCGGTCGATCTGGCATCCAGGTTTGCCTTCACCCGCGCCAGATGGTGATTCACGGTGAATCGGCGGGCGCCCGCACACTTGGCGAAGAGGATTCTCTGTTCGAGGTTCGGGTCAAGGGCGAACTGGAACGTGACGGCTCGCGAGAGCACCTGACCCGTATGCGAAATCGGTGCTGTCGTTGGTGGAGGTGCCACTTCCTCATCCTTGACGCGACGTGTGACATGTCGTGGGGCGATACTGATGTCGTGAACAACCAGATTCCTGCACCCTCAATGACGGACGGCGTCGTGATACTCAGACCACTTGCCACGAATGACGCTCCGGCATGGCTTGCCGGGGAGGACGAAGAGCAACGAAGATGGTTTGAAGCTCCACGACCTTCGCAACTCAACGATGTTCAAAGGTTCATTGCTGAGTGTCAAACGTCGTGGCGAATGATGGGGAGTCTTCGCCATTGGGGGATTTGGAGCCTTGGACCAGACGTCTTGGTGGGCGGCGTCGAACTGAGAACTCTGGAGAATGACGAGGTGAATCTCTCATACCTGGTGTTCCCCGGGCAGCGTCGACGCGGCTTCGCCCTCCGAGCAGCACAACTCGCAGTGGAGTACGCCCGCACATCACTGAGCGCTCAGGCCGTCGTCATCAAGATGTTGACGGGAAACGAATCATCGCGCAACCTCGCTATCGCCCTTGGGGCTCACTACGTCGGCGATGAACCGTCTGACGGCGGCGCCACGTTCAACGTGTTTAGGTTGAATCTTGACGACACATCGAGGGAGGAGTGAGTTGCTTGTCGGAAGTCGAACTCAGCAGAGCGCCCGAAGGACCTCGGCGATTGAGGCGACGTGCAGCCATCCGGTGCCCGAGGTCACGGTGTTCTCGAAACAGCGCGCCAAACGTCGACGACGCACGAGGTGTCCGTGGGCCACCTCGACGCGCCAAGCGTGACGGATGGGGCGAAAGACCTTGGCCCCGTGTTCGTTGCGTGGGGGCTCGTCCCATCCCACTCGGCGAACTTCGTAGTTGAATTTGTTCGAGAGTCGCTGGGCCGCCGACTGCGAAGTGCCCCGGTCGACGAGCACGAGCTCCAGTCGTTCCTCCGCGCCCGAGCGGGCGAGGTCGTCGAGTATCTGTTCGACGGCACTTGCCTCGGACGTCGAAGCGGGGACGATTCGCACGCAGATTGGCAGGCCCGTGACGTCGACGCAGACGATGCGTTTGGCGCCGTTGGTCCGACCGTAGGGGCCGCCCTGGTTGTGAAAGGTCGCACCTCCGTTCGAAGCCCCGCGTGCAAGGTGCGTAGCGATGACCACCATCGAAGGATGAGGGTCCTTACGACCAAGAGCCGTGCGCGACGACTCGTGCAGTGCGGCGAGTATCTGGGTCCAAGTGTCATTTCTCGACCACCGACGAAATTGCGACCTCACTCGCGTCCAGGGGCCGAACTCCTCAGGCAGGTAGCGCCATTGGCACCCGGTGTGGGAGATGTACAGCATCGCGTCGACAACATTTCGCAGGTCGTTCCATGTTTTGGTCCTCGTTTGGAGAAAACGAGCAGCAGGGGTTCGAGGAACTTCCACTGGGCGTCGGTCAGATCACTTGAATAGGCCACGACGTGACGGTGCCCGGCACGGCTTCCTGCGCACTCGCCACAAAATGGGACACACGCTCTTAGAGAAGCGCTTTCAACGAGTCAGCGAAGCTACGGGACTGGCACGTTGGTGTTGATGACGTCGTCGGTACGAAACGTGTCGAATAAGAACTGCAGCGTGGGGGTTGGTCCGACCTCTCCCTCGTTCACCATCACGAACTTCAAGGGCGTTGTTGTGTGGAACAACTGTTACGCGAACGATCGACCTGGTGCGTGTGCCCTCTACCTCGTCGCCCACACGCTGAAACCTGGCACCACGTTCGAAACGCCGTCAAGTGGAATCAGCAGACAGGACAGCCACCAACGAGAGCGTCGACGGGCGCATATCGATTGACCGCACGGTTCAGCGGGATTAGCGGACACCGGACGACGGGTTTTGAGTTGACGGCGGCGGCTGCCCTCCAATCAATAACCGTCACGCAGGCAGATAGCGGTCAGAGTTACTCGTTACAGAATGGTGGCCGCCTTTACGTCCAACTCGTCGGTCCGACGGACCACACATGGACCGAACCGGTCTCGTCGAATGGGGCGGTACTCGAACGCTCGGCAGGCACGTCCGGCGACGTTGGAACGGCGACCTTCATTGGCACGTCAACGGGACAGGTTCGCGTTACTGCGGTCGACAAACCTAACTGCTATCCCCAATGCCTTCCCCCGAGTCGCCTCTTCGGCATCACGGTGTCCGTCGTCGACTAGTTGTGCTGAATTACTGTCGCGGTCGAATTCCGCCTGCGACGTTATCTGCCGACGACTCGCGATGGATACTTCGCCGACTCGTGCTAAATGACGTTGAGTAGTTTAAGTATGACGACGACGATCAGGCAGAGAACGACCAACCGAATAAGGGTTTTTAGATTGAGCTTCGTTCGGCGGCGGAATCTCACGAGCGGTGCGGTTTCATACTTTAGGGCTCTCAATCTTCATTGTGCGCTCGACGTCCCTGCAGCAGTTCTTATATCTGCACCGCGCCGGGCACGCCTTCCATGACGCTCTTGATGGCTTGCGCCGCGCCAAGCAACGCAGCGCTCTCGGCCGGGATGATCAACTTGGTGTTGGGGCTCTGCGCGAACTTGGACAACGTGTCGAGTTGCAGGATGGCCACCAAGGTCGCGTCTGGCGTCTGGGCTTTGATAGCGGCGTAGATCAACGCGATGGCTTGCGAACGACCTTCGGCTTCGAGGATCTGGGCTTGTCGTGCACCCTCGGCACGAAGGATCTGGGACTGCTGCGAACCTTCGGCCTCTTTGATCGCGGCTTGGCGTTGACCGTCGGCGACGTTGACCGCGGACTGCTGTTGACCTTCTGATTCGAGGATGCGCGCGCGCTTCTCCTGATCGGCCTGTTTCTGCAGCGCCATGGCCTGGAGGATCTGATCGGGCGGCGTGATCTCTAACACTTCGACACGGTTGATGCGCACGCCCCACTTGTCGGTCGCCTCTTCCATCTGAGTCTGGAGCAACGTGCCGATGCGCTCGCGCTGCGAGAACGCTTCGTCGAGGCTGATCGAACCGAAGACCGCACGTACGGAGGTCCGAGCCAAGTTGTCCACACTGACCAGGTAGTCCGAGTTGGTGAAGAGCGCGAGGCGAACGTCGACCACCTGGCTGAAGATTGTTGCGTTCACGATCACGGCGACGTTGTCGCGCGTGATGACCTGTTGGCGGTCACCGGTTCGCGGGGTCTCACGTACGTCGATGATCTTCATCACTTCGATGAAGGGGAAGATGAAGGTCAGACCGGGATTCTTGATGTCCTTGAACTCACCGAAGCGAGTCACCACGCCTTCGAAGCCCTGTTGGACGATACGAACCGACTTCGAGATGGTCAATATGACCAGAAGGACGATGATGGCGGCTACGACTGCGAGGACAATACCGAGATTCATGGTGCCCACCTCCCCAAAACGTCAGGTCAGTTGCGGTAACTGACGCGTTTTGGCTGATAGTGGCAGTGTATCGGACGGAATTTCCACGTTTTTGAGACGACGTTTGCGGTCGCGCACGCCGTGTGGACTCGTCGGGGACTCATGACGTTTCACAGTTTCGCGACAATGTTGGGTGAGCAGAAACTCAAAGTTCCTGGTAAAACGGGAGAGCCTGGGCAGAAGAGAGCCGCGAGAGCGGTGAGTTTAAGGGAGGCACTATGAACGTTGCGACGTTTGTTGCCACGGTCTTTAACAACGAACTTCCGTTTCGCGTCGAAGCGTACGACGGGAGTGTCGCGGAACCGACGGTCGTGTCGGGCGCGAACAGCATCACGTTAAAGATCATTCGACGTGACGCTCTGACGCGCGTGTTGACCCACCCCGGTGAACTTGGTGTGGCCCGAGCGTACGTCGCAGGCGACGTCGAAGTCGACGGGGACCTCGATCCGCTTTTCGAACTCAACATGCCCCCACTGCGACAACTACTGAACGCCAACAACCTGCGGTTGCTTCTGTCGGTCGTCGGCGCGTCCGCGCTGAAACCACTCGCGCCGCCCGCCATCGAAGCCACGCAGCGTGGCGTGATTCATTCGAGAGCTCGCGACCGTCAAGCGATCTCGCACCACTACGACGTGTCCAATCGTTTCTACGAGATGGTGCTCGGTCCTTCGATGACGTACAGCTGCGCGGTGTTCTCCAGTCCCGAGGACACCCTCGAAGCAGCGCAGGCCCGAAAGGTCGACCTCGTCGCGCGCAAGCTCGACCTCGGGCCCGGCTCACGGCTCCTCGACGTGGGCTGTGGCTGGGGCGCGATGGGGATCCACGCGGCGCGCCACTTCGGCGCCACGGTCGTTGGCGTGACCCTCTCCGAACAGCAGCAGAGGTACGCGACGGAACAGGCGCGTCTCGCGGGCGTCAGCGATCTGGTGGAGTTTCGCCTCCAGGACTTTCGCGACGTCAACGACGGACCCTTCGACGCCATCAGTTCGATCGGCATGTCCGAACACGTTGGTCGGCGTTCGTTGGAGAACTACACCCACACGATGTGGGACCTCCTCAAGCCCGGTGGCCGATTCCTCAATCACGCCATTGGCCGTCCGCTCTCGTTCGAAGACGATCCCCAACCCTCGAAGCTCGCGGCGTTCAGTCGTCAGATGCAGTTCGCGATGGGTCTGCGAGGACCGTCGAAGACCGGCAGTCAGTTCATCGACCGCTACGTCTTTCCCGACGGCGAACTGCACGAGGTCGGAACGATGGTCACGATGTTCCAGTCGCACGGCTTCGAAGTGCGCCACCTCGAGAGTCTGCGCGAGCACTACGCGATGACCCTGCGACGCTGGGTCGACACTCTCACCAAGCGTTTCGACGAAGCGATCGAAGAAGTTGGTATCGAGCGCGCGCGCGTCTGGCGTCTGTACATGGCTGGTTCGGCCGTCGCCTTCGAGCGTCACCACCTCGAGATCCACCAAGTCTTGAACGTCCGACCGTTCGAAGGTCAGAGCGAGATGCCGCTACGTCTTAGCTTCGAACCGCCCTTCTGAGTCCCCGTCGCCAGGCCGACGGTGTGTAACGCTTGATGAGTGACGAGTAAGCCCTGGCAGACCCACTGGCATAAACATCCCGCGGTACGATCGGGCGACGATCTCTCTCGCGGCGAGCGCGCGGCCGATCGCATGCGCAACATCATGGGATCGTGGGGTTTCGTCTTCGGATTCTTCGCCGTGATGATCGCGTGGGCACTCGTCAACACGGTCTTCTTCGAGCACGTGCTGCACCACAAGGCCTTCGACCCCTACCCGTACATCCTGCTCAACCTGTTCCTGTCGATGATGGCCGGCGTTCAGGCCGCGGCGTTGCTCATCGCCGCGAAGCGCGCGGATTCCATTTCGTCCGAGGTCGCGCTGCACACGGCGAACAACACCGACGACATCAAGAAGCTCATCCAGGAGAACACCGAACTCACCGAGGCCGTGAAGAAGGCCACCGACTTACTCGACGAGATTCACCTGCACGTCTCCAATATCGGCAAGGTAATGGGTGCTGAACTTGGTCGCTTCGCGCCGGGCGCGACACCTCCGCCTCACGACGCGTAAACGAGGATCAGTCTCAGCTCTTTGACGCAAGGTAGTTTCGCGCGTCGCGACCGGCTCCGACCACGGCTTTCACGTCACGAGACGACACGGGCTCGCCGCACTCGTCACAGATCATTTCCACGTGCGTGGTCTTGCCGCACCAGGTGTGGGTCAATTCGATCGGGGGGCCTGACGGAGCGGCGTACTTGTCGCCCCACTGACGCATGGTCGTGAGGATCGGCCACAAGTCACGACCCTTCTGCGTGAGCGTGTAGTCGTCGCGCGGTGGATGCTCTGAGTAGGGCACACGCACCAGCACGCCAGCGTTGACCAGCGAGTTCAGTCGGTCGCGCAAGATGTTGCGAGAGATACCGAGGCGCCGCTGAAAGTCCTCGAATCGGGTGACGCCCATGAAGGTGTCACGGATGATGAGCATGCTCCACCACTCACCCACCACCTCCAGGCACTGGGCCACCGAACAGTCCATCGAGGCAAAGCTCTTTCGCTCCATAGTTTCATCCTAGTAAGTTGCACGATGCTATGCACACAAGTAAAGTCCATTCCATGACAGAACTCTCTGGTGCCGACCCAAGCCCTCCCGCCACGTTCGTGGGCCGGCACCGAAGGGCCATCTTCGTCGTCACCGCACTCGGCGCGTTCATGGCGTCGCTCGATCTCTCAATCGTGAACGTCGCCTTTCCGGCACTGGAGCGCGCCTTTCCCCACGACACTCGCGCCAGTCTCGCGTGGGTGTTGACGGGCTACGCCATTATCTTCGGCTCACTGTTAGTGGTCGCGGGTCGAACCGCCGATCGTCTCGGGAGTCGACGCGTCTTCTTCTTCGGCCTCGGTGTCTTCTGTCTTGGTTCACTCCTGTGTGGCGTCGCGCCCTCGGTGGTCACGCTGATACTCGGACGTGTCGTCCAAGGCGTGGGCGCCGCCACCCTGCTCCCCGCGTCGCTCTCACTGCTGCTCGCCTCGTACTCGAAGGAGAAGCGCTCACAGGTCGTGGCGCTGTGGGGTGGCATCGGTGCGCTCGCGGTCGCGACGGGACCGTCCTTAGGCGCGCTTTTGATCACGGCCTTCGGTTGGCGCGCGGCGTTCTACGTGAATCTTCCCATTGGACTCATCGCCTGGATCGTTGGACGTCGAGTCCTCGAAGAGACGAAGGGGTCCGGGTCGACGACGAGTCCCGACTTTCCCGGCGTCGTTCTCCTCAGTGGATCGCTCGCGACGTTGGTGCTCGCCATCACGGAAGGACCCACCTGGGGCTGGAGCAGCGCCCGCATCATCGCCGGGTTCGTCGCCTTCGCCGTGTTGGGCGCGGTCTTCCTCTACCGCTCGTCACGTCACGAGGAGCCAGTCCTTGATCTCAAGCTCTTTCACGCACGCTCCTTCAGCGTCGCGAACACCGTCGCGCTGCTCTACGCAATGGGTTTCTTCGCGATGCTGTTCGGCAACATCTTGTTCTTGACGAGCGTGTGGCACTACTCCATCCTCCAAGCGGGGCTCTCGGTGACGCCCGGGCCACTCGTGGTGGCCGTGGTCTCGGGACCAGCGGGCAAACTCGCCGGACGTTACGGCTTTCGCCGCGTCTTGATGGTCGGTTTCGTCGTCTTTGCCTCAGGGCTGCTTTGGTACGTGTGGCGCGTGGGCCTGACGCCGGACTACGTGAAGGTGTGGCTGCCCGGGACGATCATCGTCGGACTCGGCATCGGACTCACGTTCCCCGTCATCAGCGCCGCGGCCGTGTCGAGTCTCGAGGCGACGCGCTACGCGGTCGGCAGTGCCGTCAACCAGACCGCCCGCCAGATCGGCGGCGCGCTCGGCGTGGCGATACTCGTCGTGATCTTGGGCACTCCGACGAGTGCGTCCCAAGCCCTTCGCAACTTCCATCACCTCTGGTGGTACGTCGCCGCCATGGCCGCGCTCGCCGGTCTCGTGGCCGCGTTGTTGAACCCGCACCCGAGAACACGAAGGACGACGTCAAAGGAAGGGACCATCGTCGAAGGTGCGATCGGTCTCGAGGAGATGCTCGACGGCGAGATCGCAGTCACGTCCCTTCAACCGCTTGATCAGCAGGCCAACGACGTCGCGAAGGACCGCTAACCCCAGCGTTCGCGTAGCAGAGTGTGCTCTCAACGTGCGCGCACGACCGTCGTCTGACACAGCCCGTACTGTTGTCGTATGTCCCTTCCCCTCGACGAGACGGCCCCCGACGCGCCCATCGCCAAGCACGTGAAGTCGCGCAAGAAGAGTTTCATCGAGTGGGTGATCGTGTTGGTCGCCGCGGTCCTCGTCTCGTTCCTGATCCGCACCTACGTCTTTCAGACGTTTCTCATCCCCTCCGCTTCCATGAATCCCACGTTCTACGACGGAAACCGGATCCTCGTGAACAAACTCAGCGTCGACTTTGGCACCATCAACGTCGGCGACATCGTGGTCTTCAAAGCGCCGCCGGACGTCGCGAGGATCTGCAACGATCCCGTCACCGATCTCGTGAAGCGCGTCATTGGCCTACCGGGTGACGTCCTCAACACGAAGGGCAACACCATCTATCGAAACGGCGTCAAGCTCGATCAGAAGTGGTCGGTCTTTCGCACCATGGGTCCGAGCCCCATCAAAGACGTCACGGTGCCCGCGGGCCAGTACTTCATGATGGGCGACAACCACGCGAACTCGTGCGACTCACGGATGTGGGGCACGGTTCCCAAGTCGGACATCATCGGCAAAGTGTTCTTAAAGATCTGGCCGCTGTCCGAGTGGCACTGGTATTAAGAACCGACGTTTCCTCACCGTCTGTGGCGTCGCACTCGCTGGCGCCGCGTTATCGTCGTGCGGCGTGTCGACGGCGAGGGTCAACAACGGAGGTACGCCGCTTCGACCGCCCGTCATCAGCGAGTCGTTCACGCACCTCGCCTGTAATCAGACTTCCACCATGGGTCTTGAGGGCTGCGCGGAAGCCCGACTACTCAGCGCCGATCGCCGCGTCAACCAAGAGGTCCGGCTGCTCTTCAATCTGATCCCCGCGAAAGGCCAGAAACGCACGTTCGTCTCGGCGGAGACCCTGTGGCTCGCCTCTCGCACCGCCGACTGTCAAAGCGTGTCGAGCGTCTACAAAGGTGGAACCCTCGCCCCGGTTGAGTACGGTCTGTGCGAAGTGAGTGAAGACCAGGCACGAAGCGTCATGCTGCATTCGTACTTCAACTTGTTGGAGCAAGGCGCGACCACGAAACCGGCGTGGCCCTAGAGCGTTTCGCGACTACTCAGGGATGAGGGTGGAGAAACAGAAGGGATGACCAGCTGGATCGATGAACACGCGCCAGTTCTCAGGGTTCGATTGCGCGTTCGCCTTCACCGCGCCAAGTCGCAGCGCCTCGCTCTCCGCCTCGTCCAAGTCGTCAACGGCGAGATCGAGATGAATCTGCTTCGGAGGGCTCCCGTCGGGCCAGTCCGGTCGGACGTAGTCGTCCACTCGAACGGCCGAGATCCACGCACCGTCCAACTTCACGGCCACGAAATCGTCACTCGTGTAGGCGATCGTGCCTCCGAGAAGTTCAGCCCAAAAGTTAGCGAGTTCCTTCGGGTCGGCGCAGTCAAGTGATACTGATCCAAGTCGGATGTTCGTCATGTTCTCGAAGATACTCCTTCACCGACGTTGAGCCACCGAGATCCGATCACGTCTCGAGAGCGTCCTCGTCGAGTCTTCTCAGCGGTTGCCGGTCACGAACACGAGGCCCCCCTGGGGAGCGAAGGAGGCACCGGTGACCGTCACGGCCGTCACGTTGCCCGTCTTCGGATTCAAGGTCGCGAGGTAGTTAGCGGGCGACGCGGGGCAACTCGCCGGAGCACTGTTCGCGCCGCACGGTGTCGCGACGACGAACGGCTGGCCACCGTCGAAGGATCCGGTGACGACGATGACAGCGTCGTTCGTCGAATCGGTCGCGAACAGTTTGCCGGACCGGTGGGTCGGCCACGCAGTGTCGTCGACTGCTTGGCTCAGGTTCAACACCGCCAGTCGTGGGTGATCGGAGTTCGCTCGATCAACGAAGATCTGCTGCTGATCGCCTTGACTCGTGAGCATGAAGTCCCCAGCGAAGCGCGACGCGCCCGAGGGGACCACGGACGACGAGTCGGGGTCGGTCAAGGCAAGCTGGGTGGTCTTGGCGCCACCGTCGTGCTCGGTCGAACGATTGGCGGTCGTGGCCGTGTCTTCGTCGTAGAAGAGCGGCGTCGCGACCGCGGTCTTGGTGGCCGCGTCCAGTTGCACCGTGTAGACGGCGGGGTAACTGGCGCTGGGCGCGGGAGCGCCGGTGGTACCCGGTGCTGACGCGCTCACCAAAATCTTTCCATCAAGGATCGAGATCGCGTCGGTGCCACCGTTGTGCACGAGAGGCGCGCTGAAGGTGTAGTGCGTCACCGCGTTGGCTCCGTCACTTGGACGAATCAGGTACATCGAAGAGTTGCCGTCCTCGTTGACGGTGGCGAGGACGCCCTTCAGCGCCGGATCGGCAGTAAGACCGTCGACCTTGCCGACCACGTCCCACTGCCCGCGGACGTCACCGCTCTGACTGAACTGGACGACCGTACTGGCGAGGTTGCCGTCGGTGCTCGCCTCGCCCTGGGGTCCGACGCCGTTCTGGAAGCCCACCACGAGATTGTCGCCGAGCTGGGTGATGTCGTCGGGCTTACTCAGTACCTCGCTCTTCGACGTCGTAGAACCGGCGGGCGTGTACGAGTGCTGCAGGGACGAGCCCTTCAGGATCTGGGTCGCCCGCAACGTGGGCGTCGACGACGAATCGGCGACCGAAACGCCGGCGGCGAGCAGTGCCCCCGTCACGCTAATTCCCGTAACCATCAGTACTTTTAGTGACCGCATTGTCGTTGTACGCATTGAACATCCCTCCTAAGTGAGCTCTGTCCTTGCACCATAAAGACCGCGTCTTACCCGACGGTGACTCTCCCGCTACGCGGACGTGATGGTGAAGGAACTTTCAATCGTCACGTCGAACTTCTGACGTTGGCACGTTTGCGGTCGCTGGGAACGCCGACTTATCTACTTCGAAAGGGCAGTATTGCCCAAGAGTCCCAAAGCCACATCAGTTTCGTCGTGAGAATTGACTCAGTGAAGTCCGACCACTAGGGCCACGGCTTCATCAATCGTCCACAGTTCTTCAATAGTCACGTGGCCAACGACATCGCTCGCGCGACGAACATCAATCGCCGTGAGTTGCTCAACCAAGACTTTTGTCTTTTCACTCTTCAGAGCTATCACCGGACGAAAATGGGTGTTGAGAGCACTTTGCGACGTCGGAGCCACAATCACCGTGGACAGCGGCGTTAAGGCGTCCGACTGAATCACGACACCGAAACGCGCGCCTTGTTGTTCACGACCCTCGCTTTTCGGTGGCGTGAGGCGGACGATGTCACCCCTCGACACGGAGGCTCTCCATGAAGGCCGCAATGTCGAGCATCTCTTTTCTGTCTTGCTGATCAGCGGCGACCATCTCAGCCTCGCGACGAATCATCTCCATGCGGCCAAGTTGGTCTGCCGCAACGCGCAGACCCTTTCGGATGGCTTCTGAACGGGTAAGCCCCGATGACTCAAGGGCGTACAGAGCGCGCTGGGACTCAGCGTCAAGACGGATTGAAACTGCGAGGCGCGAACTGGTGTTCATGGGGAAAGTGTATCACGATTTGTGATACACGCTCCCGCGGCGATCAAATGGTCAACGACGGAACCGTATTCCACCGGTGGTGAGTTGTCATCTGAGCATTCACGCTGAAATTCGTAAGACGATGGTGGCAAAGGCTATGGGGCAGAAACCCTAAACGTCCGCTGATACGTCTCTTCAGAGACGGAAATGTCGTACCACGAATAGAACTCGTCGCGACCGCGGCGTTGCGCCGCGAGGTGGGCCGGCAGTTCGGCCCACGCGCGCTGCGCCACTCGGTCACGAAATCGCACGATGGTGACGCGTTCGCCGTCATCCGACGTGTAGAACTTCTCGTCGACGAACCCCTCCATGGCGTGCACGAGACGGCTCATCTCTGCGGCCACTTCTCCGTACGCGACCTCGACGCCAGGTCGAAGTCGACTACGAAACACCGTCACGATGGTCACGGTCTCATACTTTCATCGGGCCGGAAGAGCTTTCTCGTGACACGTGCAGATCCGTCGGAACACTTACTTCTTGACGAGCATCAGGGCGAAACCGTCGTAGCCCTTGCTTCCGACGGTCTGAATCGCCGTGGCCTCAACTCGATCTTCTTCGGCCACGAGTTCGAGGAACGCGCGCACTGCCAACACGCGCTCGTCCGTACTTTGTGGATCGACGATCCCGCCCGCGCGCACCACGTTGTCCGCGATGATCATGGTCCCGACACGCGAGAGCTCGAGGGACAGCGCGAAGTACTCGGGGTAGCCCTCCTTGTCCGCGTCGATGAAGATGAGGTCGAAGGGTTCGACCTTCTCGCCGATCAGGTCGCGTAACGACGACGACGCAGGTCCCACGCGAATCTCGACGACGGACTCGAGGCCCGCTCTCATGACGTTCGAGCGAGCCACGTCGGCGTGCTTTGACTCCAACTCCAACGAGATGAGTTGCCCACCTTCCGACAACGACCGGGCGAGCCAGATCGTGCTGTAGCCGCCGAGCGTACCGATCTCCAAGATTCGTCGCGCCCCGTGACTCTTCGCGAGCAGCTCTAACAACTTCCCCTGATTGGGTGCCACGTTGATCGGCGGCAAGCCGGCCGCGTCACTGTCGCTCAGTGCCTTGTCGAGCGCGTCGTCCGAGGGCGAGAGGAGCGACACCAAGTAGTTGTCGACAGTGGCCCAGAGTTCTTCGGTCATGATTTTCGTTCCTCTTGTTAGGCGCCCACGATACTGATCTCCGGACGCTCACGCACCAGATCAGCGCGTGACGAAGTAAAGAGAAGCTGTCGCTTAGTCCTCGAGTTCGATGTCCGAGAGCAGCGTTCTAAGCTGACGGCCCATCTCACGGGGATTGCCCGAGATCTCGCCGATGACGTCGCCTTCGACTTCGACGTCGTCGCCCGGGCGATACTTCGACACCCGCATGCCACGACCCGCCTTCGCGGCGATCACCACCCAGGGCAGACCGATCTCGCCCGAGTCCTTGGTCGCCATGATCTGGCCTTGCCGATCGAGTCCCAGACTCCAGTCCGGCGTGCGCGCGGCGTCTATCACGCGCTGGAGTTCACTGCTTCCCGAGAGTCCCGATTTCGCTATGGGGCCACCCTAGGACAACCCTGTCTCACGGGTCGTTGGACGACCTGATGCGTGCGCCGAGTTGGGCATGACGTTGGCGCGATCCTTCGTGTCGTTATCGTTCGTTTCACGAGGCAAAAGGGTTGCGTTCGCGGGCGCAGGTGAGACGAAGCCGTGATGCAAACGCAGTACAGTAAAACTCGAAGGACCTGAGCATCAGTTCTGGTGTCTCGCAGGACTTTTGGCCTTTTCGAGAGGAGATTCTGCGTGAAGCCGACGGAAACTCAAGGTCCCGACTACTTCCATAAAGTGGTCGACTGCCAGTGGGCGTGTCCGGCGCACACGAACGTTCCCGGCTACATCCGCTTGATCGCGCAGGGCCGTTTCGACGACGCCTACATGTTGAACCGTGAGTCCAACGTCTTTCCCGGCATCTTGGGGCGTACCTGTGACCGACCGTGCGAACCGGCTTGTCGGCGCGAACGCGTCGACGGCGCGCCCGTCGCGATCTGTCGATTGAAGCGCGTCGCGAGTGACCTCAAGGGTGACATCCAAGACCGCCTCCCGGCCATCCCTACCGAGAAGAACGGCAAACGCGTCGCGTGCATTGGCGCGGGACCCTCCTCACTCACGGTCGCGAACGACCTCATGCCGCTCGGCTACGAGGTCACCATCTTCGAACAGTACGACAAGCCCGGCGGTCTGATGCGCTCGAACATCCCGTCGTTCCGTCTGCCCGAAGAGGTCCTCGAGGACGAGACGGGGATGATCCTCGACATGGGCGTCGACATTCGCTACAACACACCCGTCTCGAGCTTGCGCTCGCTACTCGACAAAGGATTCGATGCCGTCTTCGTCGGCGTCGGCGCGCCACGGGGCAAAGAACTCAATCTCCCCGGCCGCCACGACGAGGTCGAGTCGCACATCCACATCGGCATCGACTGGCTCGAATCGGTGGCTTTCGGTCACGTCAGCGAGATCGGCTCACGCGTCCTCATCATCGGCGTTGGCAACACCGCGATGGACTGCTGTCGTACGTCGAGACGACTGGGCGGCACCGACATCAAGGTCATGGCTCGCCGTCCCCGTCAGTTCTTCAAGGCCTCGCCTTGGGAACTCGACGACGCCGAAGAGGAGCAAGTCGAGATCCTCGTCAACCACGCGCCGACGCGCTTCGTCATCGAGGACGGAAAACTCGTGGGCATGGAGTTCGACGTGCTCGAGTGGGATGAGACCGCCTCACACTCGACGACCATCGACACCGTCATCCTGCCGTGTGACGACGCGATCCTCGCCATCGGCCAAGAGAACTCCTTTCCGTGGATCGAACGCGACCTCGGCATGACGTTCGGCGAGTGGGACATGCCCGTCGTCGACGAAGTCACCATGCAGTCCACTCTCCCAGGCGTCTTCTTCGGTGGCGACGCGGCCTGGGGACCGAAGAACATCATCTGGGCCGTCGCGCACGGGCACGAAGCCGCCATCTCCATCGACAACCACTGTTCCGACGTACCACTCTTCACGCGCCCGGAGATGGGTATGACGCTCGTCAGCCAGAAGATGGGGATGAGCGAGTGGAGCTACCACAACGACTACAACCAGTCGTCTCGCCAAAAGATGAGCCACGTCGAACTCACGAAGCGCTTCGAATCGCTCAACCTCGAAGTCGAACTCGGCTTCAGCGCCGAGCAGACCGCCCGAGAGGTGCAGCGCTGTCTCAACTGTGACGTGCAGACCGCGTTCGCTGCACCACTTTGTATCGAGTGTGACGCCTGTCTCGACATCTGTCCCGTGCAGTGTCTCACCATCACCAGTAACGGTGACGAGGCGGATCTGCGCACTCGACTGCTCGCGCCCGCCAACAACCTCGATCAAGAGCTCTACGTCTCGGAGCCACTCCCTCAGACCGGTCGCGTCATGGTGAAGGACGAGAACGTCTGCGTGCACTGTGGCCTCTGCGCCGAACGCTGTCCGACGGCCGCGTGGGACATGGAACTCTTCGATCTAGCCATCCCCTACGCCGGATCGAAGAACTTCATTCCCGTCGCCGTGGGTTTCGGGGGCGGTGGCCGCTGATGACGATGACCGCCAAGTCCAAGTCGAAGTCGTCCGTACCGAACCAGATCAACGACTTCTCCATCAAGCTCGCCAACGTCAACGGCACGGGATCGTCGAGCGCGAACGGCCTCCTCGTCCAAGCCATCTTTCGCATGGGTGTGCCCGTCTCGGGCAAGAACCTCTTTCCGTCCAACATCCAAGGTCTGCCCACCTGGTACGAAATCCGCGCGAATAAGTCGGGGTACACGGCGCGCGCCCTCAACTACGACCTTGTTGTCGCGATGAACTCTCAGACCTACGCGGACGACATCGCCGATGTGCGCTCTGGCGGGTACCTCCTCTACGACTCGTCGTGGCCCCTCGACCCCGATCTTGAGCGCGAGGACGTCAACTTCCTCGGCGTCCCCTTGGCGGCGATGTGTCTTGAGAACTTCACGAAGCCGCGCGAACGCATCCTCATGAAGAACGTCGCGTACGCCGGCGCCGTCGTGGCGCTCGTCGGTATCGACCTCGACGTGGTGGCGAACTTGCTCGCCGAAACCTTCGCTCGCAACGAGGCGCTACGCGATTCAAATCAGCGCGCCCTTCGTCTCGGCTACGACTACGCGCGCGAGAACTTCGCGTGTCCACTCGCCTTTCACCTGGAGCCGCTCGACAAGAACGACGACTCGATCCTCATCGACGGCAACACCGCGGCCGCGTTGGGCTGTCTCTACGCCGGCGCCACCGTCGCCGGGTGGTACCCGATCACGCCCGCGACGGCAGTGATGGACAACTTCACGAAACTCTGCGCCACGTACCGACGTGAGCGTGTGGTGAGTGACGACCCCGAAGCGTCCGTCACGTACAAGAACAACTACCTCATCATCCAAGCCGAGGACGAGATTGCGTCCATTGGCATGGTTCTCGGCGCGGGCTGGAACGGCGCGCGCGCCTTCACCTCCACGTCGGGTCCGGGCATCTCACTGATGAGTGAACTGCTCGGCCTGGCTTACTACACCGAGATTCCCGCCGTCATCATCGACGTGCAGCGCGTCGGTCCGTCGACGGGCATGCCGACGAGGACCCAGCAGGGCGACATCTTGATGTGCGCCTACGCCTCGCACGGTGACACCAAACACATCTTGTTGTTCCCGGCGAATCCGTTCGAGTGTTTCGAGTTCGCCGCGCAGTGCTTCGACATCGCTGAACGTTTCCAGACGCCGGTGTTCATGCTGTCCGACCTCGACATCGGGATGAACGACTGGGTGGTGCCGCGCCTCACGTGGGACGACAGCTACGTGCCCGACCGAGGACGCGTGCTCACCGACGACGACCTCTCGGAGATCACCGAGTTCTTTCGCTACGCGAACGAAGACGAGAAGTTCGTCACGCCGCGCACGCTGCCGGGCTCGCACCCGAAGGGTGCGTACTTCATTCGAGGTTCCGGCCACGACAAGTACGGGACCTACACCGAGGTGCCCGACCACTACCAAGAAGTGATCGACCGGCTGAAACTGAAGCACGCGGCCTCAGCAACGCACGTGCCCGCGCCGGTCATTGAACGTCGAAAGGGCGCGAAGGTCGGCGTCATCACAGTAGGAAGCTGCGACCTCGCGGTTCGAGAAGCCCTGGAAGAACTCGACGCCCGCTGTGTCACGGCCGACTTCCTTCGCGTTCGTGGCTTTCCGTTCGTCGAGGACATCCGAGACTTCGTCGAAGAACACGATCGCTGTTTCGTCGTGGAGCAGAATCGCGACGCGCAGTTGCGTTCGCTCATCTCGATCGAGACGGGCGTCGCGATCGAGAAGATGAACACGGTTCTCGCGTACGGGGGCTTTCCCCTCAGTGCCCAACAAGTCGTCGACAGCGTGCTCACGCAATTGGAGATCTCCTAATGCCCTCGATACTGAAGCCCTTCATACCCCTTAACCCGCTGCCGAAGAACGAGATCGGACTCACGGTGCGCGACTACGAGGGCGCGATGTCCACGCTGTGCGCGGGCTGTGGCCACGACTCGGTGACCGCCGCGATCAGTCACGCCTTCTTCGAACTCTCGACGCCGCCGAATCGGATCGCGAAGTTGAGCGGCATCGGCTGTTCCTCGAAGACGCCGACGTACTTCGTGCGCGGCGCGCACGGGTTCAACAGTGCGCACGGCCGCATGGCGACGATCGCTACCGGCGCCAACGCCGCAAATCGCGAACTGACCTACATCGGCATCTCGGGCGACGGCGACTCACTCTCCATTGGCCTCGGTCACCTCATGCACGCCATGCGCCGCAACGTCAACATGGTCTACGTCATCGAGAACAACGGGGTGTACGGCCTCACCAAGGGGCAGTTTTCAGCGTCGGCGGACATTGGCTCGGCCCCGAAGAAGGGTGAGGCGAACCTGCTCGCCCCGATCGACCCGATCATGTTGGGTCTCACACTGGGCGCCACGTTCCTCGCGAGGAGCTTCTCCGGCGACAAGGAGCAGTTGATCCCGATACTGAAGGCGGCGGTGAAGCACCACGGCTTCGCGCTCATCGACGTCATCTCACCGTGCGTGACGTTTAACGATCACGAGGGCTCGACGAAGAGTTACAAATTCGTTCGACAACACGAAGTGAAAGAGGTGGAGACCGATCTGGAGACGGTGTCGGACTTCGTGCCGATACACGTACCGATTCGAGAGAAGATCCCGAGCGACGGCGCGAAGGCCGTGACCATGCACGACGGAAGTGTGCTGCGCTTTCGTAATGTCCCCGATGGCTACGACCCGAGTGATCGTCAGAACGTCGAGGAGTACATTCGCGATCATCAGAGTCGTGGCGAGATCGCCACTGGTCTTCTCTACCTCAACGAAGCGGGCCAAGAGATGCACGAACTCAACCACACGCCCGACGCCGGACTGAACAGCATTCCCTACGCCGATCTCTGCCCGGGCGCCGCCGAGCTGGCGAAACTGCAAGAGGATTTCCGCTGAGAGCCGACCCTTGAGTCAACTTCTGGTACGAGCAGGGCGACGTTGCGTGCAGCGGATTCAAGACGCTCGGCGAAGTTCGATCTTTTGTTTCCGTATGTCAATTGGATGACATAAGAAATGCACCACTCATTTCTCAGTGCGTGCTGAGGGTTTCGCCGATTGAGAACACGATGAGACTTTGACGAACATCGGATGAAGAAGTCACGTCAGTCTAAAATTCATAGACGTGTTCAAACCTTCAATGAAAGTTTTCCTGGCTCCGCTCATCGCTTTCACCGGTGTCATCGGAACTGCTGACCTCGCGTCATCGAGCACGTCAACACCCCCGACGTCGTTGGGCTACGACATCAGTTTCCCTCAGTGCAGCAGTAATCTTCCCGCCCCAGAGGGTTTTGGCATTGTGGGCGTTAACAACGGACGCCCCTTTTCCACGAACCCGTGCCTCGTACGAGAACTCCAGTGGTCCGCGACGTCGCTGACCGGTAGTCCAGAGTTTTACGCAAATACGGACAATCCCGGACCCGAAAACAATTCCAACTGGCCAACCTCTCAACAGACACCGCAGATCTGTTTTGGAGCGAACTCGGTCCAGTGCTCCTATGACTACGGCTGGAACGCTGCGCAAGGTTCGTTCCAAAGCGCGGTGGCCGCGGAGACGCAACTCGGTTCTTCGTCGCCGATTGTTACCGTCACGGGCGCGCATTGGTGGCTGGACGTCGAATCGGGCAATGCGTGGGAAACGATCCGCACGAACAGCGCTCCAACGAGTGCGTCGTTCGCGAACGACCAGGGCGTCATAGAAGGTGAGCTCGCGTACCTCGCAAGCATTGGTGTTGTCTCGGTTGGTATTTACTCGACTACCTCACAGTGGACGGGCTTGATTGGCCAGACGGGGTCGACCTTCGCCACTACCACTGCGTGGTTGCCCGGTGCTGGCTCGCTGGCCACCGCGCAGGCGCAATGTGCTGCGGCGTCGTTTACCGGTGGCCGAGTTGCCATGATTCAGTATCCGTCCAATGGATTGGACGGCGACTTCCAGTGCCCACTCGTGAGTACTCCAACATCTTCGTCGGTGTCGGTGGCAAGTTCGGCGACATTTACCGATCAGCTCGCTGTGGCTGGCGAAAGCGCTCCGGTCACCTTCGCCCAGACCACCGGCGCGCCGTACCTCAACGTCTCAAGTTCTGGTCTTATCTCGACAGGTGGCCCGCTAGCGCCTGCAACCTACACGGCAACTGGAACGACGTCTTCGAGTGGCTATAGCGGGACGTTCACGTTCACTCTCTCGGTCGGCACCATGACACAGAATCTTCCTACGTCAGCCTCGGCGTCAATTGCAGCGACCGTCAACTTCACTGAACAACTTACTACCAGCGGAAGCAGCGGAGCGGTGACGTACGCGCAGACCACGGGCGCGCCCACCTTGCTCGTCTCGCCGTCGGGTCTCATCACCACGAGCGGTGCCTTGGCCGCGGGCTCGTACGTGGTGAGGGGCACGATGAGCGACGCCGCTGGCGACAAGGGGACCTTCTTTTTCAACCTAAAAGTTGGCGGCCTTACCCAAAGCTCTCTCATTCGAGCCACGGTGACGGCATCAACCTCGGCGTCGTTCACCGTTCAACTCGCCACCACCGGTGGTAGTGGCACCGTCACCTACGTGCAGTCGACCGGTACGCCCACCTTGCTCGTCTCGCCGTCGGGTCTCATCACCACGAGCGGTGCCTTGGCCGCGGGCTCGTACGTCGCGAGGGGCACGATGAGCGACGCCGCTGGCGACAAGGGGACGTTCTTCTTCAACCTTCAAGTCGGCGCGGCCAGCACCATTACTCAGAGCTCTCTCGTTCGTGCCAAGGTGACGGCATCAACCTCGGCGTCGTTCACCGTTCAACTCGCCACCACCGGTGGTAGTGGCACCGTCACCTACGTGCAGTCGACCGGTGTGCCCACCTTGCTCGTCTCGCCAACGGGTCTCATCACCACGAGCGGTGCCTTGGCCGCGGGCTCGTACGTCGCGAGGGGCACGATGAGCGACGCTGCTGGCGACAAGGGGACGTTCTTCTTCAACCTTCAAGTCGGCGCGGCTCCGCCGACGCCGACGCCGACACCGACGCCGACACCGACACCGACACCGACTCCGACACCGACTCCAGTTCTCCCGATCGCCTATCGGGTCATCGGTCACGCGGTTGCCGGAAGAACAGTGACTCTCCGGATCACTGGTTTGGGCTTCTTTGGACGACCGCTCGTTCTAAGTCACGTGGGCACAACGGCAATCGTCACGAGGGACAGCGGCAAGATGCTCACCGCGCGGGTCACCGTCAAGCCGCGATCTCGCAAGGGCATCTTCACCTTTGTCATTACTTTGGCGAACGGCAAAGTATGCAGTGTGCGTTACGTTCAGCGATAGTCATGTACTACTTTCCAGTCGACTTCTGCTCATCCAGAAGCCATGACGCCGGTGCAATCGAGAATCATCTGCGAGTGATGCGATTCGTGGCTAATCGGGGGCGAGATGAATGCTCCAGGCCTTTAACCCTGCGCTTCCTGCAAGGCTTGTCGAAATGGTTTTGCTCGTGTATCGCGCCAGGCAGCCGGCGAGAAGCTCCATTCGCCGAGACGTGGACTATTGAATCTTCAAAGCACCTTTGAAAACTCACCAACCAGATCACACACGTGAAACTGCCGTAGTCTCGTTCCTAGCAGTTGTTGAATGGATCGCCATTACGCTTGATTCGCGACCGAGGTGAACATGAAGATACGTCCGAAAACCGAAGAGATGCTTGGGGGCGAGAGCGCGTGCTTCGCTCATCTACTTTGTGAAACATGCGGTGCCGTTCTCGACGGATCTCACGTACAGACGTGTCTCCTCGTCGACTATGACGAACCTGGGGCGCAGGCCATCGATGAAACTAGACGCAAGTAGACAACGCAAAAACGCTGCCGTTCTCGTAACGCAATCTCAATACTTCTCGCTTTACACAGAGCGTTCACAGTAAGCGCGCGCGTTTGAAAATAAATTCTTTAACAACGCACGTTGGCACGCGTCGTGGGCGTTTCGAACGATAGCCGTTCGTGCGTTGATGAATCGTGTGGTACCAAACAAAAAGTCGTCGAACGTGGCCACAAAATGCGGAGGATTCTCGGATGGACTCCGAAAAGTGGTCGGTAGCCTTGAAGGTCTATGGGTAACTTGTCGGCTGCTCCCATACGAGTTGCCGTTGTTGATGACCACATCATGGTCAGTGAGATGCTGGCCCTGTCCATCTCGAAAGAGAAGGATCTCGTGCTCGTCGACGTGGCTGGCAACATGGCCGACGCGCTCGATCTCGTTCGCCGCGATCGCCCCGACGTCGTCCTCGTGAACTATCGACTGCCCGACGCCGACGGCGTCGACGTCGTGCGCAAGATCCTCGAGGAGTTCCCCGATACTCGCGTCGTGATGTTGTCGAGCAGTGTCGACAGCGACGTCCGAGCACAGTCGTTCGGAGCCGGTTGCGTCCGTTACCTCGGGAGGGACCGTTCCATTCGCGACATCCTCACCGCTATTAGGTCCGCCGCGCACGAAGACCTCATCCGCTCTGAGGAGTTCGCCGGACTCTTGGACGAGTGGAGTAGCGCGCCTCGACGCTAGAGCACGAACACCGTCCGAACGCGACGGTGTTCGTCATTTTCAGTTCGCCATTGCGTGCTGTTCGCCCCGAGTCATTCGAACGTCCTTCGTTCATTGCCGCGCCTAGACCTTCAATTCTCATGGGAAACACGTTCATTGCACAGTTTCCAAGTGAACGAATCTCGAATCCCCTGGCTACGATGCATTCGAAGGTACAACGTCGGCTGCTTCACGATTGTTGCCATTTAGCTTCGAGTGGCGCAACCACGGAGACGCCGGCGAACTAGGGCATCCTGGGAGGAAGAACATGTCGACAAAAGGGCTTCGCACCGTACTGAGCTTCGCGCTCGTAGGTATTACGGGCCTCGCGAGTGGTGTGGTGAACATCTCGAGCGCGTCCGCGGTTGGTGGACCGAAGGTGGTCGTCTCGCCCGCAAAGAACCTACGCAACGGCGAGGTCGTCCACGTCACCGGAAGCGGCTTCAAGGCCGGCGACACGGTGTATCTCGTGGAGTGCCTAGCAAAGGCGAAGGGCCAATCAGGTTGCCTGGTCAACGGCATTCCCCCGTACGCGACGATCACGGCCGCGGGCCTCCTGAAACGGACGTCCTTCAAGGTCGTGACGGGAAAAGTGGGTTCCGGTAAGGGCGCAGGCACGTGCGGCACGACCAAGACCAACCTGAAGAACTGCGCCGTGAGTGTCGGTAACGCGTCCGGGGGCGACAGCGCCGTTGGTCTCATCACCTTTAGAGCTCCCGTAAAGAAGTAGGTTCGCCTCGTTCACTGGGATGGCGAGGTCATCTCAGCGATTCAGCACGTCGGGCGTGCCCCGATTCGAGTAGTACGTAGAGGACAGCGAGAGAAGTCGACGGTGTTGGATTATGGCCCGAGCGACGTCGTGATTTGAAAGGGGCGCATGTACGAGCAGAACGGCTCACCGTCCCCTATGTCACAGACCCTCCAAGAACGACGAACCTCCATCGCCGACCACCTGAAGGCGCACTTCAGTTTCGCGTCGTTGCTCGCGATCCTCTTCCTCACGTTTCTCGACAACACCATCGCGAGCGCGGTCCTCACGAGCGTGCAGGCCAAACTCCACGCAGGCGTCACGCAACTCCAGTGGGTCGTCGGTGGCTACGCCTTGGCCTTCGCCAGCCTCATGCTGATCTGTGGGTCGCTCGGTGACAACTTCGGGCGAAAGAAAGTGATGTTGATCGGCGTCGTGATCTTCTGCGGTGGGTCGCTGGTCAGCGCCTTCGCGCAGTCGCCCACCGAACTCATCATTGGTCGAGTCATCATGGGTGTGGGCGCCGCCGGCTCCGAACCCAGCACCTTGTCGATGATCCGACACATCTACCCGGAGAAGCGCGCCCGGGCGCGTGCGCTGGGCGCGTGGGCCGCAGTCAGTGGCCTCGCGCTCGCGCTCGGTCCCGTCGTCGGTGGCGTCCTCGTCGGACTGTGGTCGTGGCGCGCAGTGTTCTGGTTCAACTTCATATTCGGCGCAGTCGTTCTCGTCGTCGCGGCGATCGCGCTGCCCGAAAGCGTCAACGACGTTCGTCGTCGCATTGACGGGTACGGCTTCGTCCTTGCCGCCGTCGCGCTCGGTCTCGCCACGTTCGCCACGATCTCCGGCGAGACGTGGGGGTACTACTCGGGCGGCGTGCTCACCCTCTATTCGATCGCAGGACTCAGTTTCATCATCTACTTCGTCGTGGAGTCGAAGACGAAGTACCCGATGCTCAACGTGCGCTGGGTCCGCAATCGAGCCTTCGCCGGCTCGACGACGATCGCGTTCACGAGTTACTTCGCGATCTTCTCGATCTTCTTCTTCGTCGCGCTCTACCTCGAGGTCGTCGCGTCGATCGGCCCCTACACGCTCGCGCTCGACTTCATCCCGATGCTGTCGGGCATGGTCGTCGCTTCTCTCTTCACGGGCCGCTGGGTGGGCCGCGTGGGATCGCGCGTGCCTATGACGGTGGGATGCTTCCTCGCGGGCGTGGGCGTGTTGATCACCGATATCGTCATCAATCCGACGGCTGGGCTCGGCACCCTGGGCTTCGCGATGGGCATCGCGGGCGTGGGCTTTGGCATCATCGTCGTGCCCATCAACGCCACGGCCCTCATCAGCATTCCGGCCGCCAACTCCGGCATGGCCGCCTCGACGATCAACACCAGTCGAGAGCTCGGCGCGGTGACGGGCGTCGCCATCCTCGGTTCGATCGTGAACGGTCAACTCACCGTGAACCTCACCCACCGGTTGATTCAGATCGGCATTCCGCCGTCGTACCGACAGATCATTATCAACGCCGTCATCACCGGGAACGTCAACGCCCAGGCCGCGAAGGTCAGTGGCCAGAGCAGCGCTGGCGTTCGAGCCATCATCAAGAAGGTCGTCGACGCGGCCTTTGGCGCGTTCACCCACGGGTTGAACATCGCCCTTACGGTGTCAGGTCTCTTGCTCCTTCTCTCCGGTGCGATCGCCTACTTCACGGGGACCGCCGAGAGGAACTCCATGGTCGCCGACGAGGCGTCATTCGACTGACGCCTCACTCCTTCGTGAGCAGTAATTCGCTGAGGCGACGCGCTTGGATCCCGTCGTTGAGACGTTGCAGCAACATCGTGAGCGTCGCGACGTCCCCGTCCGGCCATCCGGCACAGAGCTCGTGCAGGATCCGACTTCTCCGAGCCTCCCGCTGCGCCAAGGTCCTTCGACCAACTGACGACACGCTGAGCAGCGTCGCCCTACCGTCCGCGGGGTCGGGTCGTTGGCCGAGCAGCTTCTCTTTCAACATCTCGTTGACGTAGCGACTGATCGAGGTCTTCGTGACGAAGAGTTTGTTCGCCAAGTCCGAGGCGCGGATCTCACCGGCTTCCATCACCGCTCGCAGTAGTTCAATCGCCAGTGGACTGTGACCGGGTTCGCTCCCGGCGCGCACTACCTGCATCAACTGACTTCGTCGAAGGCGCCCCCACTCGCGCTCGAGGGTGGTGTTGCCCGTCTCCGCCTTCAAAGTCTTGGTCACTGTGGTAACGTAGCATATAGTTACTTTAAGTAACTAATTCATCTCTACCCTCGCCGCTCGGATTGATCGGGCGAGCATCTAGCGAAAGGTTGCTCATGACACACAATCTGCGTGCCGACACCATCACCTTCCCAGGCGGCGGAGGCGACGAGATCGAGGGCTATCTTGCGCTCCCCACCGACGTTGAACACCATGGTTCGATTGTCGTCATCCACCACCTGCCCGGCTACGACGAGGCGACCAAGGAGATCACTCGCCGTTTCGCGGCGAATGGCTACGCCGCGTTGATGCCCAACCTCTACTCACGTGAGGCACCCGGCGCGAGCAGCGACGACGCGGCCGCGACCGTGCGCGCCATGGGGGGCGTGCCCGACGACCGTCTCGTCTTGGACGTCGCCGCCGCGATGACGTACTTGAAAGAACTACCGACCTCGAACGGCAAGGTCGCCTCCATCGGCTTCTGCTCGGGTGGGCGCCAGTCCTTCCTCGCGGGATGCCAACTGCCACTCGACGGGGTCATCGTCTGTTACGGCGGGTTCATCACGATCGACACGCCGCCAGACTTTCCTCTCAACTTCAAGGCGGTCATCGATCAAGTCGACGGCCTCTCGGCACCAGTGCTCGCGTTCTTCGGTGCCGACGACCAGTTTCCGTCGCCCGAACAGATGCAAACGTTCGAGGACGCGCTCACCAAAGCGGGCAAGGAGTTCACGGTGCGTGCCTTCGAGGGCGCGGGTCACGCCTTCTTCGCGCCGGACCGTCCTTCGTACCGACCCGAAGCCGCGACCGAGGGTTGGCGCGACGTCTTCACCTTCCTCGCCCGCACGATTGGCTAAGGAGCCACCATGTGTACCTACCAAACCGAGAAGTTGACCATCACCGGCAGCGGAAAGACCCCGGACGGGTGGACCAAGGTGACTGACGCGACCGTGTACTTCGACCACCCCGTGCACCACGGCGCCGGTCACGCGCTCCTCATCGACGTGCTCAATCCGGCGAAGGGTCCGTCCGCGCGCGTCGCGCTCGAACTCAGCGCCGACAGCGCGCGCAGCCTCGCGAACGCGATCCTTCACACCCTCGACGCCGTACCGAGCGGGCTGTTGAGCGACTCCGCCTCGTGAGCGTCGCGTGGGCGGTGCTGCGACAGCGCGACCAGCCACGACCCGACAACGACCGCTACAAGTGGGTCGTGCTCTCCAACACGACGCTCGGCGTCTTGATGGCCACTATCGACACGTCCATCGTCCTCATCGCCCTGCCCGACATCTTCAAGGGCATCAAGATCAATCCCCTCCAGCCGGGCAACACCTTCTATCTGTTGTGGATGATCCTCGGCTTCATGATCGTCACCTCAGTGCTCGTGGTCAGTCTCGGGCGACTCGGCGACATGCTCGGGCGCGTGCGCATGTACAACCTCGGCTTCGTCATCTACACCTTCTTCTCGCTGGTGCTCTCGATCACCTGGATGTCGGGCACGGCCGCCGCGCTCTGGCTCGTCATCATGCGACTCTTCCAGGGTGTCGGCGCCGCGTTCCTGATCGCGAACTCGACGGCGATCTTGACCGACGCCTTTCCCGAGCGCCAACGCGGCATGGCGATTGGCATCAACCAGATCGCTGGCATCTCGGGCATGTTCATCGGCCTGGTGCTCGGTGGACTCCTCGGTCCGATCCAGTGGCGACTCATCTTCATCATCTCGGTGCCCATCGGACTCTTCGGCACCATCTGGGCGTACCTGAAGTTGCGCGAAGTGCCGACCAAGCGACTCCACCACGTCGACTGGAGTGGCAACGTCACCTTCGCCGTCGGGCTCATCGCGCTCATGGTGGGCATCACTTACGGCATCCAGCCCTACGGCGGACACGCCATGGGCTGGACCAGTCCCCTGGTGCTCGGTTCGATGGCGATCGGCGTTCTTTCACTCGCGCTCTTCGCGCGTATCGAGATCAGGTCCGACGACCCAATGTTTCGCCTCAGTCTCTTTCGAATCCGGGCGTTCTCCGCCGGCAGCATCTCTACGCTGCTCGCGGCGATCGGTCGCGGCGGTCTCATGTTCACGATGGTCATCTGGCTCCAGGGGATCTGGCTGCCGCTGCATGGCTTCAACTTTTCGAACACGCCACTCTGGGCCGGGATCGCCTTGCTGCCACTCACCGGTGGCTTCTTGGTCGCGGGACCACTCTGCGGTTTTCTTTCTGACCGCTTCGGCTCTCGTCCCTTCACGGTGGGTGGAATGCTCGGTGCCACGGCGTCGTTCTTGCTGTTGCAGTTCTTACCGGCGAACTTCTCCTACCCGGTCTTCGGACTCATCCTTTTCTTGAACGGCCTCGCGATGGGCGCCTTCTCCGCGCCCAATCGCGTGAGCGTCATGAACGCCCTGCCAGCCGAGCACCGCGGCGTGGGTTCGGGCATGAACTCGACGTTCCAGAACTCTGGTCAGGTCGTCTCCATCGGCATCTTTTTCACCCTGATGATCATCGGACTCTCGAGGACGCTGCCGAGTGCGCTGTACACGGGACTCACCCACCAGGGCGTCAGCGCCCACGTCGCACACCACGTCGCCGGGTTGCCGCCGGTGACGACGCTCTTCGCGTCGTTCCTCGGCTACAACCCCATGGCTAATCTGCTCGGTCCCCACGCGTTGGCAGCACTCAGTTCGAGTGCGCGCGCCACGGTCGTAGGACACACGTTCTTTCCGACCATCATCCAAAAGGCCTTCGTCTCGGGGCTGCACCCGGCCCTCGACTTCGCGGCCATCGTCTGTCTGCTCGCGGCCGTTACCTCGTGGCTGCGCGGTGCGCGCGAGACGCCAAGGACTACGAACGACGTCGACGCAGCCGTCGACGTCCTCTCGGCGCCAGACACCAACTAACAGCGCCACGCGCAGTCCCATCGCCGAGAGCTCGTCGCGACTGAGCTGCACCCAGATCGACGCGCCGTCACCGAGTTCGACGGTCATCTGGTCTTCGAAACCCAGCGACACGATTGACGTGATGCGTCCCTTCACCTGTCGTTGGTGCACCGACACGAGTTCGAGGTCGTGCGGACGCGTGACCTCGCCTTCGAAGATGGTGGAGGCCCGAGGAACTCGTGCACGAAGTCGGTCGCGGGACTCTCGTAGAGCGCCAGTAGGTTGCGTTAATGGGAATAAGGCCGGCCGCCGTGCTGTACGTACTCGCGCTGGTAGCTGTCGTCGTTGGCGTAGACGTCCTGTTCTTCAGGCACCACTCCTTCGAGCGGCTGATAGTTAACGTGGGAATTGTCCTGGTTTTCGCCGCGTTCTATTTGGCGTTCTTGAAGAAACCTTGAGCATTTTTGGCGAAGCCTCTTCCAACTCGGAGAGCATGAAAATAGAATTCCGCCATGGTGGACTTCACTGACAAAGATCTTCGCGGATCTCACTTCGAACGTGTGGACCTCACCGGTGCGCAGTTCCGTCTCGTCGACCTGACCAGCGTCGTGATGAAGAACGTGGACCTGATCAACGTCGCGATCCACGGCGATATCGAGAACTTGATGATCAATGACGTCGACGTCGGACCTCTGATCAATGCCGAACTTGACAGTCGCTATCCCCTGCGATCCAAGATGCGTCCCACGGATCCAAACGGATTTCGTGAAGCGTGGGACATCCTCGAGCGGCTCTGGAACGAGACCGTCGAGCGGGCCCGCCGCCTTCCATCAGCGTTGCTTCACGAATCGGTCGACGGCGAGTGGACGTTCATCGAGACGCTGCGACACCTCGTGTTCGCCACCGACTCCTGGGTGAGGCGCGCGATCCTCGGTGTTCCGTCGCCCTGGGACCCGTTGAGCCTGCCGTGGGACGAGATGCCTGACACCGCGGGCGTGCCTCGCGACCGCGTCGCCCGTCCACAACTTGACGAGGTACTCGAGCTACGAAAAAGTCGGATGGCCACCGTGCGTCAAGTCATCGAAGGTCTAACCGACGCGAGACTCGACGCCGTGACCGAGCCCGTTGACGGACCAGGTTGGCCCCCGCCCGAGAGCTTCCCTGTCCGGACGTGCTTACGCGTCGTCCTCAACGAAGAGTGGGAGCACAGGCGATACGCCGAACGAGACCTCAGTGCCATCGAGACGTTCACGAGGTGACGTTGCGTTCGTCCAAATCAAAAATCTTTAACAACTAGAAATCCACACATCGACAGACCCAATGAAATATGACTACGAGGGTCTTCGATCACACTGCATTCCCAAGCACGACGGACGCGTTGAGCGTACTGTGACCATCAAGCGCCGACCGGCAGGTAGTCAGTCGCGCGAATGGGGGTTTCCCGCATGAAATTCTTGACCAAGAAAATCCGTAATTTCACCGTGATCACGGCCGCACTCCTGGCACTGGGTCTCGCCTGCACGGCAGTTGCGTCGGCGGACTCGGGGGGCCCGCAGAACAACCAGTCGGCGTCGCCAGTTCTCTACAGCAGTTTGGTCAGTCCGTATTCCGCCCAAAACCCGCCCAACGAATGGTGGAGTTTGTCGTTTGGTGGAACCAACGCCACCCAGTTCGGCGACAAGATCAACCTGGGATCGTCTTCACATCTTGGTAGCGCCACGGTGATGCTCGATTCCCAGGCGGTCGGCACGGGGACGTTCCAAGTGCCGATCACGTTCACCTTTTACCAGCCCGGAACCAGCGGGGGAAGCGTTGGCGCCGTCTTGGCTACACAGACGAAGACCTTCAACGTCCCGTATCGTCCAGCAGGTGACGCGACGGCCTGCGCGGCAGGCACGGCGTCCATTTTTACTGGTTTCGCGAATGATGGAACCCAGTGGTTCGACGCTGCGACCGGCAGTTGCTACTACGGCGTCGTGTACCCGGCCACGTTCACGTTCAGAGACTCAAAGCTGCCAGCGACTGTTGTCTACGGTGTCTCGTACGACGCAACGACTGGTCCCGCGAGCTCGCTCAACGTCCTGTTGTCAACTGAGTCGGCGTCGGGTGCCGTCACCGTCGGTTCGGACACCGACCCAGGCAACCTGTTTGTGCAGGCTGGTTCAGCGGCGAACGCCCTCGGCGGCCCGAACGGTCAGATCACGTGCTCTCCCGTCGGTACCTCGTTCCAGGAATACAACACCGCCGTCGGAACAACCGGCTGTGGGACGGATACCCAACAAGGTCCTGGCGCTCCGTACGAGCCAATTGGCTTCGTCCCGGCGTTGGAGATTGACACCAATTCCAAATAATTCAGTACTCGCGGCATGACGAGGTCCCCGGTCCGGACGCCGGAGGACGCCGTCTGTCGAAATGTGGCGATGACGTAACGAAGCAGCTGTGGGTTGACGTCGAAGTACTGCCGCGAGGAAGGTTGGCCACGTGTAGATTCCCGTCAGAGCGAAATAGACGACGGCCATTGCATCGGGGCGCGAGTCTTGATCGGCGAGACGGAGGCGAACTATGGAAAGTCCGGATTGGACGTCGGTGGACGAAGGCTGGGGCCGCATGGCCGTAGATTTCGCCACCTTGAGCGAACCCGCGAACTGTCGAGAGTACGTCGCTATGCACCAACTTCTCGACGTAGGTCCAGGTGATCGTGTCTTGGACGTTGCGTGTGGTTCGGGGCTCGCCGTCGAGCTTGCAGCACTTCGAGGAGCCACGTGTTCTGGGATCGACGCGTCACAGAGACTCATCGATGTCGCGCTCGATCGAACGCCCAGTGCGGATCTCCGGGTAGGCGATATGCACGCGTTGCCGTGGGCCGACGGCTCCTTCGACGTCGTAACTAGTTTTCGCGGCATTTGGGGAACCACTCCCGACGCGCTCGACGAAATTCGCCGCGTACTTATCCCCGGCGGTCGGCTCGGCTTCACGGTATGGGGCCACATCAAAGCGTCCGCTGGTGCCTGGGCTCTCTCCCCGTTTCTTCTCGCGAGCCAGCAAAAGGTGGAGAACCAGGCCTCGATGGTCGCTTTAGGGCGTCCGGGCGTTGGGGAAGAACTGCTCGCGAACAAGGAATTCGTCGAAATCACGCGAAGTGACATCACGTCCGTCTGGGAGTTCGCCGATCCCCCGACGTACGCTCGCGCCGTGGCAGCGACGGGACCTGCCTTTGAAGCGATCCAAGCAGTGGGAGAGGGCGAATTCATCCGCTTCGCCGAGTACGTGGCGCAGGGCCGCGTCCGTGAGGGTCTGCCGTTGCGCGCAACCATTGCCATCGTCGGCTACACGGCACGAAAGCCCTTGAGTTCTCGATCGAGTTTCGCTTCGAGCTCACCAAAATCAGAGAGGGTCGGCTTCCTCGACGCTCCCCCTGCCTCAAACGAAGCGCAACAACTCTTTGACGACGACATGAACGAACTCGGATTCGTCATGAACGCTTCGAGGATCTGGGCGTATCAGCCAATCGCCGTGAGCGGTCTATTCCAGTTGATGAAGGAGGTCACGCGTCTTGGTGGACTTTCCATGCAACAGCGCGGAATCCTCGTTACGGCAATGGCCTCGACGTTGGGCGACTCGTACTGCTCACTTGCGTGGGGGTCGAAATTGGTCGCAGAATCCAGCCCTGAAGTGGCGGCTGGCGTACTTCGTGGCAGTGACGAAGGGTTGAGTGAATCAGAAGTGGCATTGGCGAGATGGGCTCGTAAAGTGACCCGTGATCCCAACGCCACCGGCGAAACGGACGTTCAAATGCTTCGCGACGTGGGTTTCAGCGACCGTCAGATATTTGCGATCACCGCGTACATCTCTTTGCGGATTGCTTTTTCGACCGTTAATGATGCGCTCGGTGCCCAACCGGATCCAGAGCTTATTGACCGATCCTCAGTACCGATTCGTGAAGTCGTCACCTACGGTCGACCACCAGGCCCGACACGTGGCTAGGGCTCTCTCTTCTAAGACGTCAGCTTTGGAATAGAACTTCGGCGACGTTCACTAATTCCCGGGCTGACTTGACCGCCTTTCGGGCGTTGGCTTTCGAGAAATCTCCGAAGCCGTAGTGCGCTGCGTCCTTGAGATCCAACAGCCGCAAAGGGACCGCCTTATGTCGTCGTCCTTCGTACGAAGCGGTCTCGAGCAACTCGGCGGCTTGCCGATGATCTTCACCACGAAAGCACTTTCGAAGCCCTCGACAGCAAATCGCGTCCGCGGCGGCAATCCCAGCCAAGACCGCGTTCCCCGTCGCAACACCGGCGAATTCCGCGCGCTCATCTCCGAGAACGAGTTCAGCTGCCTCTAAGCACGCTCAAGCCGATCGAAGTCGCTGTCTTGCTTCGGCCGCGTTGCATTGGGTGATTCGAAGATGAGGCGTCACTGGAGAATTATGTCCTTCGGAATTTGTAAACCAAAGGTCCAAGTTCGTCGTAGAGACGAACCTCGTCCTGAACGATGTTTCGATAGACCTCGCTCTTGGCGCGTCGCTGTTCGGACCACTCAATCGCTGAGAGATTCACGACTTGGAGAGGATTGCCCGTCCACCGTCTCACCAAATCCTGCAATTTGTCGACGTTCGACTCCCACTTCTTGATTTGAGTTTCGGACATGACCCGCGTCGAGATTGCATCAGCCCACATCCCTAGTGCCGCCCAAACGGATTTGTTCTTCTGCGCTTCGTTCAGCTCGGAAACCGTCGACGGACGTACGATAAGCAAATCAATGTCGCTCTCTGAGTCTCCATCGTGACGTGCCGCCGATCCAAAGACGCATGCATAGAGGGGCCGGACGCTCCACCGTTCCACTTCTCGAGCGATTCTTCTCCAAAGCTCCGATCGAATCTGGGCCATTTCGACCGCAACTCCGGCCGCCACGTGGTCGCGATTCAATCTGTACACGCGAGTGTTGCCCAGTTCAATGGCGGAGACAATGCCCTGAGCCACGAGGCGACCCAGGCACTTTCGAACCCCAATCTCCGATCCGCGAACCGACGCAAGCGCGACCTCAGGAACAGTAAGAGGCTTGCCCGCACCCGCGAGAGCCACCAACACGGAGCCGTCAAGTGACGAAGTAATTGCCATCGAAGGATCTGAGAGATTCATTATCTAAAGGTATAGGTTCCTATCCTTTTAGACAGCAACCTATATTTTTAGATACTGTTCAACTTTGACGACAAGCTATGAATTCATTGATTTGTGAATCGTCGTTACGATGCGCTCCACCGAAGGAATGGCCATGTCCTCGAGCGCGTCCGCGGCCGGCAACGGAATGTGTGGCGTCGTGATACGAACAATGGGACCGTCGAGGTCGTAGAAGATCTCGTCGGCGACGATCGAAGCGACTTCAGCTCCCCAACCACAGAGCCGGGGATTCTCTTCGACGGTAAACAAGCGCCCCGTCGATGAGACCTCGCGCAGGATCGTCGACGTGTCGAGCGGCACGAGGGATCGCACGTCCACCACCGTGCACTCGATGCCGCTGGCCGCGAGTTCCTCGGCCGCTTCGAGCGCACGCGGAACCATTGCGCCGAGCGCGACGATCGTAGCGTTCGATCCTTCGCGCAACACCTTCGCCGTGCCGAGCGTGTCGACGATGTCGCCGTCGGGCACGTCCATCTTCGACGAGTACAGCGCCTTCGCTTCGAGGAAGATGACGGGGTCGTTGTCGCGAATCGACGCGGCCATGAGACCAATGACGTCGACGGCGTTCGAGGGTACGACGACCTTCAGACCGGGCACCATCATCGCCCAGTTCTCGACACTCTGCGAATGCTGCGCGCCGAAGCGAAGACCCCCGCCGTTGCCCGAACGGATCACGAGAGGAAACGTCATCTGACCATTGGTCATGTAGCGGCTCTTCGCGATCTCGTTGGCGACGATGTCCCAACACACGGCGAAGAAGTCCGAGAACATGATCTCCGCGATCGGACGGAGTCCCGTCATCGCGGCGCCCATGGCGGCGCCGAGGATCGCTTGCTCCGAGATGGGTGTGTCGCGTACGCGTACGCCACCGAACTCCTCGATCAAACCAACGGTGCCCTTGAAGACGCCACCGGCGGCGCCGATGTCCTCACCGAGGAAGACGACCGACTCGTCGCGACGCATCTCCTGAGCGATACCGCGAGCGATCGATTCACGAAATGTCAGTTGCGCCATGAGGCACCTCCATCAGCCCATACGTCCTTCAGCAAAAGGTCTTCTCCCGGCACGCCACCGGCACGTGACTCTTCGGTCGCGACGTCGACTTCCGCGTCGACTTCGTTTTCAATGGCCACCAGTTCGTCTTCAGCCACACCCGCCTCGAGGAGGCGGTTGCGGTAACGAGGGATCGGGTCCTTCGCCAACCACTCGGCTAACTCCGCGTCCGGTCGGTACTTGCCGGGGTCGGCCCGCGAGTGTCCGCCGTGACGGTACGTCTTCGCCTCGATCATGCTCGGGCCCTCGCCGGCGCGCGCACGCGCGAAGGCGGCACTCGTGACTTCGAAGACCGCGTCGGCGTCGTTGCCGTCGACGATGATGCTCTCGAGTCCGTACGCCGACGCGCGGTCCGCGGCGGGGTTTTCGACGGCCGTCACTTCCGAGGTGCGCGTGTACTCCATCCAGAGGTTGTTCTCGCAGAAGAAGACGACGGGCAGCCTCCAGACGGCGGCGAAGTTGAGCGCCTCGTGGAACGCGCCGATGTTCGTTGATCCGTCACCGAAGAACGCGACGGCGACCTGCTCGGTGCCGCGGTACTGCGCGCTCCACGCGGCGCCACAGGCGATCGGCAAGTGCGCGCCGATGACCGCGTAGGAACCCATGACGCCGTGCTCGACGCTGGTGAGGTGCATCGAACCACCCTTGCCGGCCATGAGACCGTTGGTGCGGCCCATGAGTTCGGCGAAGACGGGCGTCATCGGCACGCCGCGCGCCAACGTGTGCGCGTGGCCGCGGTACGTGGCGAAGGTCCAGTCATCGGGTCGCATCGCCGCGGCGACGCCGGTCGCGATGGCCTCTTGGCCAATGGAGAGGTGGCTCGTGCCCTTGACGAGTCCCTCGAGGAACAGGTCGTAGGCGCGCTTCTCGAACTGACGCAGCGCGTACTGGCTGCGGTACATCGCGACCTTGTGCTCGAAGTCGGTGCTGGTGGGGACAATCTTTGTGGTGGACATCTCTTCCTCCTAGTACTTGTTCGCGACCATGAGCTCTTGCGCAGGGAAGTGCGTAAGAATCGCCGGCCCGTTCTCGGTGACGACGATCTCTTCTTCGATACGCGCGGCCGACACGCCGTCCGACGCCGGGCAGTACGTCTCCAAGGCGAAGACCATGCCGACCTGCAACTCAATGGGGTCGCGCACGCTGTTCAATCGACTGATGACGGGACGTTCGTGCAGACCGAGTCCGAGTCCGTGACCGAACTGCAGCCCGAAGGCCGCCATCTCGTCGGCGAAGCCGAAGTCCGTCGCGGCCGGCCACGCGAGGGCGATCTCGTCGGTGCCGACGCCGGGCTTGACCATGTCGATGGCGGTGTCCATCCACGCACGGGCCTTCGCGTAGGCCTCACGCTGGGGGGCGGTGGAACTGCCGACCGACATCGTGCGGTAATAACACGTCCGGTACCCGTTGTACGAGTGGATGATGTCGAAGAACGCCTGCTCGCCCGGGCGGATGATGCGGTCGGTGAAGTTGTGCGGGTGAGGATTGCAACGCTCGCCCGAGACGGCGTTGATGGCTTCGACTTGGTCCGAACCCATCTCGTAGAGCCGCTTGTTCGCGAGTGCCACGATCTCGTTCTCGCGAACGCCGGGCTTCAGTGCTTCGAAGATGTCCTGGTAGACCCCGTCCACCATCGCGGCGGCCTGTGAGAGCAGCATCAACTCGTCGGGGTTCTTGATCTGGCGCGCGTCGAGCATGAGTTGCTGCGCGTCGCGGACGTCGACGCCCGCCTTTTGCATCTCGAACATGAACGGCAACTCGACGATGTCGATGCCGACGGGCTGGTCGAGGACACCGTGGTCGCTCAAGATGCCGACGATCTCCTTCACGGCCGACTCGAAGAGACCGGCCTTGGGCGCGATGGCGCCGCGAAGGCCCAACATGCCCGCGTGACAGTTGTCCGGCTCGAGCCACGGCGCGAAGAGCTTGTGGTGACGAGCGGCGGATCCGAAGTCCCAGATCATCGGCTCGCCGCCGCGCGTGAGCAGACAGTAGCGCGACATCTTGTCGCCGAGCGCGCCGCCGATCCAGGTCTGCGAGACGTAGCGGATGTTGTAGAAGTCGAAGAGCAGGATGGCCCCGAGGTCGCTCGTCTCGAGCGCCTCGCGAGCGCGAGCGAGACGATAGGCGCGAAGGCGGTCGAAGTCAACGCGGGTCTCGAAGTCGACGCCGGTGTGACCCGGGGTGTTGATGACCGGTCCGAATCCCTCTCTCATGACTTCACACTCAGACCATCGTCGATTTGCACGTTCTCCGGTGTCATCACTAGACCGGCGCTTCGCGCCTCCTCGAGGAGCAGCACCGCGAAGTCCTCCTCGACGTAACCCGCGCCGATGGCGCTCACGACGAGTTCGGTGCACAGCGCCGACACGGGCATGGGCACGCTCATCTTCTTCGCTTCGGCCATGCCGAGGTCGAAGTCCTTACGCAACAACACCGGCGTGAACGTCGGGGTGAAGTCGAGGTTCACGAAGGCGGGGGTCTTGTAGCGAGAGAACGTCGATCCCATGACCGAGTTGTTGATGAACTCGAGGAAGGCGCTGCGCGGGATGCCGCCGCGTTCGGCCAACACCGTGATCTCGGCCATGGCCTGGGTCACGATGCCGAGGAACATGTTGTGACAGATCTTCACGAGACGTGCGACCTCGTCGTCACCGACGTACGTGACACCGTGGCCGAGCTCTGAGAGGTACGGCTGGACCTTCTCGAAGGCGTCGCGCGTCCCTGACACCGCGAGGGTGAGCTTGCCCGAGGCGACGACCTTGGGATTGCCGCTCACGGGCGCGGCGAGGAACTCAATCCCCTTCGCGGCCAGTGCCGCTCGCACCTGGGCCGAGGTCATCGACGACACCGTCGAACAGTCGATGACGACACTGGGCGCGGCGGCGCCCGAAAGGATCCCGTCGGGACCCGTCGTGACGGAGAGCAAGTCCTTGTCAGCCGCGACCATGATGAAGATGACGTCGCAGTCCGTGAGGTCACGGGGGTGATCGACGACCTCCGCGCCCAGCTCACCGAGTACCTCGGCCTTGGAGCGCGTGCGGTTGGTGACGGTGACGTCGTACTTGGCGGCGACCAAGCGCTTCGCCATAGCGGTACCCATACGGCCACAACCAATCCAGCCGATGCGGGGGGTCTCATCACTCATGTGTTAACTCCTACTGTACACTTTGTGAGTTTGCCTCGTCCGGAGAGGCCGCGTGAATCGTGCCCCCGAGATAGAGCGCGCCGATCTCTGGATTGTTGAGGACTTCGCTCCCCGAGCCCGAGAGGCGCAGTAGTCCATTCTCCAACACCACCGCGTAATGACTCATGCGTAGCGCCTGGCGCGCGTTCTGTTCGACGAGCAGTACCGTACGTCCGACCTTATTCATCAACTTGATGGTGTCGAACACCAACCGGAGCGTCTTCGGGTCGAGACCCATCGACGGCTCGTCAAGCACCACCAGTTCTGGCTCCAACATCAAGCACCGCGCGAACTCCACGAGGCGCTGTTGACCGCCCGAGAGGCTCCCGGCCTTGTCCTTGGCGCGTTCCGCGACTATGGGAAAGATCTCCGTGACGTGCGCCAAGCGCTCGGCGATGACCTTCTTGTCCTTGACGAGGAACGCGCCGAGTTCGACGTTCTGCTGGACCGTCATCTCTCGAAAGAGGCTGTGGTTCTGGGGAACCTGGACGATGCCGAGCTGGAGGATCTCTCGAGGGGTGAGACCCACGAGTGGCGTCCCCTTGAACCACAGTTGACCGAGTCGCGGACGCACGAGTCCACTGACGGTCTTCAGCAACGTTGACTTACCGGAACCGTTGGGTCCCACGATGCAGGTGACGCCTCCTTGGGGCACGTCGAAGTCGACGCCCTTGATGACGTCGCCGCCGCCGTAGCCGGCGACCACGCCTTCGAAGCGGAGAAAGGGGGTCGACTCAGGCACTGACGTCCTCCTCGTCGAATTCGTCGTCAATACTGCCGAGGTACGCGTCCAAGACGGCAGGATTGGCGCGCACTTCGGCGGGTGTCCCCGTCACGAGGTCACAGCCCTGGTGCATGACAGTCACCTTGTCGCAGATCTTCATGACGAACTCCATGTTGTGTTCGACGATGAGGAAGGTCTTGCCACCCTTGTTGAGGGCGAGGATCTTCTCGCTGATCTCATTGATCAGTGTCAAGTTGACGCCACCCGCTGGCTCGTCGAGCAAGATAACGTCGGGGTCGGCGACGAGCACGTAGGCCAGCTCCAGGAGTTTGCGCTGACCGTAGGAAAGTGACCCCGCCTGCAGCGACGCGAGACGCGAAAGTCCGACGAAATCGAGCCACTCCATGGCGGCGTCAAGTTCGGACTTCGAGGACTTCGAACGCGTAAGTCCGCGAAGCCAACTCTCGTCACGCTGCGTAGCGACGAGCATGTTCTCGATGACGCTGATGCGCGCGAAGATTCGCGTCAACTGAAACGTGCGACCGACACCGAGGGCGAAGATCTTGTTGGGTCGGGCATTGGTGACGTCGTGGCCGTCAAAGGAGACCGTGCCCTTTTCTGGCTTCACGTAACCGGTCATGACGTTGAACAAGGTGGTCTTGCCTGAACCGTTAGGGCCAATAAGACCGGTGATACTGCCTTTGTCGACGCTCAGTGAACAGCCCGCCAACGCCTTCACGCCCCCGAAGGAACGTGATACGTCCTTGGCTTCGAGAAGTGTCGTCATTAAGGCTTCGCTCCCGCCGGCGCGTGATCCACCGTGGGGTTGGCCTTCATCGTCGACGCTGTGCTCACCGCCGTGCCCGCCTGGGACTCCCTCGCGCGCTTCTCACCGCGACCGACCCACCACTTCGAGACGGCGGGGACGATGCCTTGGGGCATGAAGAGGATGACGAGCAAGAACAAGACACCAAAGAGGATCAAGTACAGCGAGCCGTTCGAAAATGACAGCGTCAAGTACTGCTGCGACGATTCGAGAATCAGTCCGCCGAGAAGGGGGCCGAGGAGCGTACCGAAGCCGCCGAGGAAGGCCATCAGGGCGACGGTGATGTCAAAGTTCGGTTCAAAGACGAACTGCGGATAGATCTGGCCGATGAACATCGCGTACAGCGCGCCCGCCATGCCGATGGTGAAGGCCGACATCGTGAAACCCGTCAATTTGACGGCCGTCACGCGAACCCCGAGGCCTAGCGCTCGATCCTCGTCGTCACGGATGGCCAGCAACTGAAGTCCGAAACGAGAGCGTCGCACCAAGGCCGACAGCACGGTAGCGAAGATCACCATGCCGAGCGCCACGTAGTAAAAGGGGAGGTTGTAGTAGTTGAACAGCCAAGGGATCAAGGGCAGTGAGATCCCCGCGGCTCCCCCAGTGAAGGACGCGTTGATCGCCAGGAGTTGAAAGACGAAGAAGAGCGCGATCGTGATCACGACGAAGGTGTGTCGGCGAACGCGCAGCGCGATCGCGCCGACCGGAACCGCCACCACCATCGCCACGAGACCACCGAGGGGAACCAGCCAAAACTGCGCGGCGCCTCCGGCCATGTGCACGTGCGTGGAGACCAACGCCATGGTGTACGCCCCGCAACCGTAGAAGATCGCCGAGCCCAGCGACACGTAGCCCGAGTAACCCGAGAACATGTTCCACGACGTGGCGCACGCCATGAACAAGAGCGCGAAAACGCCGATCGACGTGTACGTCGGGTTGGTCACGATGAGGGGAAACACGGCGAGTGCGGCGAGCCCGAGTCCCCAAAACGAAGGTTTCACCTTTGACATCAAGCTACCCTCGCCGACTGCTTACCGAAGAGTCCCTGCGGTCGCAACGACAACACGACGACGAGGACCAAGAAGAACGTCGGGCTCGACCAGATCGGCGACCAGACAACCGCCACGACGTCACCCAAGGTGACCATCAAGATGGCGGCCAACAACGCGCCACCGAGACTGCCCATGCCACCTAAGACGATGATCGTCAGGAGTCGAGAGATCAAGTCGTAGCTGGTACTGGCGTTGAACGCGTTCGTCGCGCCGTAGACCATGCCGCCCGCGGCGGTGACCGCGACACCGAGGCCGAAACAGATGGTCGACACGCGCTTGACGTTGATACCTACGAGCGCGGCGGAAACTTGGTCGGCCAGCGAGGCGCGAACGCTCGCGCCGAAGCGCGTGCGGTACAACATCACGTACAGCGAAGCCAGCAACACGACCGCGAGGATGAAACCGAACAGATAGATGTACGGGAGATAGATCCCGAAGATCCGAAACGATCGGTTCACGTACCACGCGTTTAGCTGGACGATGTTGATCGAATAGATCATGTTGAGTGCTCCCTCAATGATGAGGGAGATGGCGTAGGTGACCAGAATGGACATCGACGTCCGTTCTGGCCCCTTCAGCCTTGCCATGAAGAAGCGCTCCACCACGATCCCCACCACGAAAAGGGTGGGGATCGTGATGATCAAGCCAACGAAGAGGTCAATTCCAAAGTGCACCGACAACGAGTAACTCAGGTAGGCACCTAAAATCACCAAGATTCCCTGAGCGACGTTGATGATGTTCATCACTCCGAAGATGAGCGTTAACCCCGTCGCCATGAGGGCGTACACCGATCCGGTGAGGACGCCATCGAGTATGGCGTGAATGAGCGCTGAACTGTTCAAGGCTTACTTACCCCAAACCGGCTTCGGGAACAACACTGGCTTAGAGGCAGAGCTCGCGGTCGGGTTGACCTGTACGAATTTATTGCCCTGCCACTGGAAGGTAAACGCCGTCGCGCTGTTGTTCTCACCGAGTTTGTCGAACTTCACGTGTCCTTGCACGGTGGTCAACGAGACTCCCGAGTGGAGGTACGCAATGATCTTCGAGTTGTCGAAGCCCTTCGTCGCGACCACTGCCTGGTTGATGACCTGACCAACCGAGTAGGCCTCGGCTACGTCCGCACTGATCGACGAGGCAGAACCGCCGTACTTCTTCACGTACGCCGCGACCATCGCCTGGCTTCCCGGCGTCGTCGCCGAGCCGTACCACGCGTTGGGAACCATCACACCGTTAGCGTTCTTGATCCCTACGACCGAACTGAACGACGTGCCCTGGTCGGGACCGCCGGTGGCGATGAAGACCTTCGGGTTGTAGTGGGCCTGCTCGAACGCCTGCATGAAGGCAGACACCGTCGGGACGTCAACGGATCCAAGCACCACGACCTGCGCCTTGGCGGCCGCTACCGCGTCGGCGATCGGGGTGTAGTCCGTCGTCTCCGCAGGAAAGACCGAGTAGTACTTGGTCTTCACGCCAGCTTTGGAGATGATCGCCTTCGCGACCGGGATCTGAGGCTCGGTGAATGCGTCATTCGTGGTCACGTACGCGACCGTCTTGGGACGGGTACTTGCTGGCAGTGCGGCCAACCACTGCGCGAACGGAACCAGCGAGTCCTTGACGGGCATCGACACGTCGAAGAGGTTGGTCAGGCCGGCCTGAAAGACCGAGGGCGCGCCACCGGCTCCTTCAACCATTGCGTAGCCATAACGCGCAACGGCCTTCGCCGCCGGCAAGCTCAGCAACGACGAGAACGGACCGACGGTCAAGTTCACGTGGTCCAGTGAGATCAACTTCTGGTAGTTCGTCACGACCTGCGTAGGACTGGACGCGTCCGACACGATGTCGAGCTTTACCTGGTGACCGAGAAGTCCACCGTGCTTGTTCACCGTGTCGGCCCAGAGTTGATAACCCTGCTTGAAGGCACTGCCGTCAGCGGAGAAGTCACCCGAGAGCGAAAGTGAAATACCAATCGTCACCGGTTTGCCCTTGGCGATCGTGCTGCTCGATGCTCCGCTCGACGTGGCCATCATCGCCAACGACGCGAGAGCAACCGAAGTCACACCCAGCGCGCGAAGATATCTTCCTTTTCTATTCATAGTTTCCCCCAGCGTTATACGTCCCCGGCGCTTCCCCACTGCAGATGTCCGGGTCCGATCACTCGGTGAGTGATGGGCTAACCATAACGACGTGGTGATAGCCCGTCAACCGCAGCCCCATGAAAAGAATTCAATAATTTAGCACTGTTCAGCGCACTGGGAAGTCCATTACCATCAGCATCAATAAGCGGTCCACTAGGGGGAAACATGGCAGACGTTCTGGTGGAAACTGCGGTGGCGAACTGGGAGCCACGCTTTTGCTCGAACGGCGTTGAAGTGAGTGACTACGCGCGCATCACCAAAGACCTCGAACACTGGGACGATTGGTGCGCGGCGTGGTGCGCAGGCGCCCAAGTGCACCTCGACCTCGCCGAAGCGGCGCTCGCTGGTGGACACACACTCAGTGCCGGTGAGTTCTACGCACGTGCCGCCACGTATTTTCACTTCGGCAAGTTCCTCTTCGTCAACGACCCCGATCAAGCTAAGGCGGCGCATCTGCGCGCGGTCGACGCCCTCAACCGCGCGACGCCGCTCTTCGTCCCGCCCGGCCGCCGAGAAGAGATCGCCTTCGAGGGTTCGAAGATGGTCGCCCTCTTTCGAACGCCCGACACCGACGGTCCACACCCGACGGTGATCCTGATCCCCGGACTCGACTCCACGAAAGAAGAGTTCCGCGAGGTCGAACGCGCGTTTCTCGATCGCGGCATGGCGACGTTCTCACTCGACGGTCCCGGACAAGGTGAAGCGGAGTACACGCTCGCGATTCGACCTGAGTGGGACCGTGTCGGCGAGGTCGTCATCGAACACCTCGCGACGATGGCTGACGTCGACAGCGACCGTCTCGGCGTCTGGGGCGTCAGTCTCGGAGGCTTCTACGCCGCGCGGATGGCGAGCTCGGACTTGCCGATCAAGGGAACGATCTCGCTGGCGGGTCCGTACAACATGGGTGCCTCATGGTCGAACCTCAATCCCCTGACTCGCCGTGCTTTCCAAGTGCGCTCGTTCAGTTCGACACCGGAAGAAGCAGAGAAGCGCGCCTTGGACATGACCCTCGAGGGCCACGCGAGCAACATCACGACGCCGCTGCTCGTCATCATGGGAAAGCGCGACGCCCTCTTCCACTGGCAAGACGGCGAGCGCTTGGCGAGCGAAGCTCGTGGCAACTCGGAACTACTCCTGCTCGAAGAGGGCAACCACGGAGGAGCCAACGTCATCTACCGTCATCGACCTCAGGGCGCGGACTGGATGGCCGAACGCCTTCAGGTAGCGAACGTGGCGTGATGAGAAGTCTGATTCCTCGGACGAGTGCTCGCTATGCCTAGAGTCACCATGCCCCAACTCGGCGAAACGGTCGCCGACGGGACCGTCACCAAATGGTTCAAGAGCGTGGGTGACGCCGTCAAGCGCGGTGAGACGCTCTTCGAAGTCTCCACCGACAAAGTCGACACCGAGATCCCCGCACCCGCCGACGGCGTACTCACGAAGATCCTCGTAGCGGAAGGTGAGACGGTGGACGTCGGCACGCTTCTCGCAGTGATCGGCGAAGACGACTCCCTTGACGCGTCGGCTACCAACGCCAGCGTCGCGACCACGGCGTCTCTCACGTCATCGACGTCGGCCCCGTCAGTTCGCGCCAAAGTGACGGCGGCAAGTGACACCGGAGGACACGTCTCTCCCGTTGTCCGCCGCCTCCTGGCTGAGCATCAACTTGACGCCAATGACGTTCCGGGAACCGGCCCACAAGGACGTCTCACGCGTGACGACGTTCTTGCCTTCGTAAGGAACGGCGTGGAGGCACCGACGGCGAACTCGAGCGCGGCACTGTCACCAGTCGTTCGAAAACTGTTGCGTGAGAACAACCTCGACGCGTCTTCCGTGCGTGGCACCGGTCCCGACGGCCGCGTCACTCGTCGCGACGTCGAAGCACTGATCGCTCAAGGAGTGAGTGGTTCCGCGACGTCGGGCGACGAGGTCATTCCCTTCTCGAAGATCCGCCGACTCACGGCTGAACACATGACGCGCTCGAAGTCGACGTCCGCCCACACGTTGATGGTGAAGGAGGTGGACTACGAGAACGTCGAAGTCGTTCGTCGTTCGCACGGTGCTGCGTTCAAGGAAAAAGAGGGCTTCTCCCTCACGTACCTGCCCTTCAACGCACTGGCCGCACTCGCGGCGTTGCGTGACTTCCCGCACCTGAACGGTTCGGTCGGCGACGACGCACTGATAGTGCACCACGATCTCAATCTCGGCGTCGCCGTTGATCTGGACGGCAGTGGTCTCGTCGTACCGGTGGTGCAACACGCCGACGGCTACGACCTGCGATCGATCGCGCGAAAGATCCGCGAACTCGCCGAAGGTGCGCGCACGAAGAAACTCACCGTCGACGACGTGGCCCACGGCACGTTCACCATCACGAACCCGGGGCCCTTCGGCACCCTCATGACGGGCGCGATCATCAACCAACCACAGGTGGCAATCCTCGCCACGGACGGCGTCGTTCGAAAGCCCGTCGTCGTGATGGACTCCTCGCGCAACGAGGCCATTGCCATCCACTCAGTCGGCAACCTCGCGCTCACCTTCGACCATCGCGTCATCGACGGGGCGTACGCTGCTCGCTTCTTGGCGCGGATGGCGGAGATCCTGCAGACCCGCGATTGGGCCAGCGAGCTGTAACGCTCGACCTACCGTGGCAAGTCGCAACCAACATCTCGACGTCGGGACCTTCACGCCTTCTCTTTTGATCGACCTCGCGCGCTCATCGGGAGCGCTCGAACGCGCGGGACTTGACGTGACTGAGTCGTTGGTGCCTTCTTCACCAGCGCAGTTCACGTCACTTGAAGCCGGTGAATTCGACGTGGTCTTCACGAGTCCCGACAACGTGCTCGCCTATCACTTCTTGTCGGCGAATCCCCTGAAACGAAGCATTCCGTTGCAGATCGTGCGCGGGATAGATCGCGGCCTCGGTTTGTCACTCTGGACGGCGCCCAGCGTCGCTGACACGACGGAGCTTCGCGGCAGCGTCCTCGCCGTCGACGTACCCCAATCGGGGTTCGCGTTCGTGGCCTACGCACTTCTCGAAAGGGCCGGTCTACGCCCAGGTGACTACGCAATCGAATCCCTGGGTTCGACGCCTCGAAGGACGGACGCGCTGATCGCTGGCACCTGCGCCGCCACCATCTTGAACGCCGGCAACGAACTTCGCGCCCACGGTGCCGGGTGCGCGCTCGTGAGCCGGGTTGCGGACCTCGGTCCCTACTACGGCACGGTCCTTGCGACTATGGCGGATCGCAGTGCCGACGAGAACGCGCTGAGCCAACGATTCGCTGACGCGCTGCTCGCGACGTCGAGCGAGATCATCGCTGGCGACATGGAGTCGGACGTCATCGACGCAGCAGTACGGCTTCTCAACCTCAGTGAAGCAGAGGCCTACGACCACTACGCGATACTTCGCGACCCAACGACCGGCTTCGTCGCGAGCGGACGAGTGGACCACGCGTCCATCGCAACACTCGTCGATCTTCGTCGCACCTACGCGTCCACACCCGAGCTCGACGAGATCATGGGGCGCCTCGACACCGTCGTGATGGATGGAGTCCTCGAATAGTGCGCGTTGGAAATCGCGCGGCGCGTGGAGCGTTCTCGCAACGCGTGACTAGCCTCGAATTGTAAGTAAACCGTGCACTAGCGAAGTAGACGAAACGAGAACCCATGACCACCACCGAAGACCGACGCTCCACCGAATCAAGCGTTACCGACGCGCTGCTCCTTCGCCGCCCCGTGTGGCAGTCGTTCATCGGTGGCGCCTTCATCGAAGACGACGCTGGCGCTACCTTTGAGGTCCTCGAAGCGTCCAACGCACAGCCGCTCGCGCGCGTCGCGATCGCGAGTGACGCGCAAGTGGACCGCGCAGTACTGGATTCGCGTCGGGCCTACGAGGACGTCTGGCGCTACCTCTCACCAAAAGAGCGCGGCGCGTTAATGCGCGAAGTCGCCCAGCGCATACGAGACCACGCGGACGAGCTCGCCGAGCTCTGTGCGCGCGAAGTCGGTAAGCCGAAACGAGACGCCCTTCGAATCGACGTCCTCTCGTGTCACTCGAGTTTCGACTACTACGCCGGTATCACCGAGTACGTGCGTGGCGAGATACTCGACCAAGGACCTATCGAGGCCCGGGTCACCTACGAGCCCTACGGCGTCGTGGCCGCGATCCTTCCCTTCAATTGGCCGCCCATCCACTTCTCAAAGAAGTGCGCGCCTGCGTTGGCCGTAGGTAACACCGTCGTGATCAAGCCAGGCGAACAGGCGCCGCTGACAGTGCTTCGACTCACGGAGATCGCCAATGAAGTCCTGCCACCGGGCGTGATCAACGCCGTGAGCGGCATGTCCGCCGGCGCTTCGTTGGTCGCCCACCCCCGTGTCGAGCGAATCTCCTTCACGGGCTCGACGGCCACGGGCCGCAAAGTCATGGAGGGCGCGGCGAAGAACTTGACGTTCGCGACGATGGAGCTCGGCGGCAAGAACGCTCTGCTCGTCCTCGACGACGCCGACGTGCAGAGCGCGGTCGCCGTCGCGATCGAGGGCATGTTCTACAACCAAGGTGAAGCCTGTACGTCAACGTCGCGCATCCTCGTCCACGATTCGATCTACGACGAGTTCGCGCAACGCTTCGTCGACAAGACGGCGGAGCTGGCGGTGGGTGACCCACTCGAAAGCGCCACCGACATTGGTCCCCTAGTTGACGCCAAGCAGTACGAGCGCGTGCGCCACTTCATCCAACTCGGCATCGATGAAGGCGCAACACTCCTCTTCAAGGGCACGATTCCTGACGACGCCCGGTTCGCTGAGGGCTACTTCGTCGCGCCGCACGTCTTCGGTGACGTCACGACGAAGATGGGAATCGCCCAAGAAGAGATCTTCGGACCCGTCGCCTCGCTCATGCGCTTTCACACCGACGACGAAGCCGTCGAGATCGCGAACGACTCGCCCTACGGCCTCACCGCGGCGATCTGCACGCGCGACGAAGCGCGCGCGGCTCGACTGGCGCAACAACTCGAAGTCGGAATGGTCTTCGTGAATAACTACACGAGACGAAACTTCATCGGCTCGCCCTTTGGCGGCGTGAAGGGCAGTGGCTACGGCCGTGAGTACGCACCCGAGACATTGCACGAGTTCGTGCGTGCGAAGAACGTTCGTTTTCCCTCTGGTCGGGGCCCCATTCCCGGCTGGCCGCCACAGCCTCGGCGCTGAGAGCCCGCCGCCGAAAGTTCTCGCTCGCGCCTTCGTTGTAAACTTCCACAATGACTCGCGACAAGATTTTGGAGTCGGCCGCGCACGAAATCGAGCTCAACGGGATGACGCAGTTCCGCGTGAAGCGCGTTGCCTACGACGCGAAGATCTCCGTGGCGTTGCTCTACAGCTACTTCGACGACCGCGAAGACCTCATCGCCTGCGCCATCGTGCACCGCTTCCGCGAAGTCCTGCTCGGTCTCGCCGAGACGTTCACCCATCCCCTCGAGGACGTGGAGACGACAGAACATCTACGCCAGGCGCTGCGCGTCATCATCGCCGACGCGCAGGTCCCCGCTCGCACCGAAGCACGTATCCAGCGCATCGAGAGCATGTCGTTCGCTCGTCACAACCCCACCGCGTCCGCTGGCATCGCCGAAGCGAAGAAGGAAGTGGCGACGCGCATCGTGAGTCGCGTGAAGCCCCTCGAGGACAAGCATCTCCTCGCCGAAGGCATGAGCGCGGTCGCCTTCGCGCGCATTTGGTACGCCCTCTTCTTCGGTCAGATCGAACTCGAAGGCGAGCACGCGCTGTCGGTGAACGCGGACGAATGGTTTACTGCACTCACGGTGTTGGCCGAGGCCGCGATCCGCAAGGAATCAAGTTCTCTCTTGTCGTAACACTGCGTCTCAACGAGGCGCGTATCGACTCCACATCTTCCGTAGAGCGACTTAAGGGACGAAACGCTCTCTCGAGGCTTCAAGTTCGGCCAGTGCTTCCGCGCGTCCGACCCAGTTCTCGACCTTGACCCACTTGCCTTCGTCGAGGTCCTTGTAGACGGTGAAGAAGTGGCTGATCCGATCGAGGACGTCCTTTGGTACGTCACCGATGTCCGTGGCCGACTTCCACCTTGGGTCGTAGTTGGGCACGGTGAGGAGTTTGCCGTCCTCGCCGTTCTCGTCGGTCATGACGCACATGCCGAGGATCTTCACTTCGATGAGACATCCCGGGAAGGTCGGAAACTCGGTGAGCACGAGCGCGTCGAGGGGATCGCCGTCGCCGCCCAAGGTGTCGGGAATGAAGCCGTACTCGGCCGGGTAACCCATCGACACGACGAGGTGTCGGTCCAACTTGATCGTGTTGGTGTCGTGGTCGTACTCGTACTTGTTCTGACTGAAACGCGGAATTTCAACGATGACGTTGACCGTGTCCATGGGGTGACTCCTTCGTAGATCGCGTGGTGAGTCCTACTCACTCGTCGTCAATCGTAGTCACCGACAGGGCTTCGCTCCGTGGCCCCGACACCGACGCCACCTGCGTTTCGTGCCAAGTCACTCTGAGGCGTCGTCCTAGACTCGGTGCGCGAGAAGCCTGCTTCTCGACTCGAGGAGGTCCGAATGGATCGTATTGGTGTAGTGGGTTGCGGTCTTATGGGATCGGGCATCGCGGAAGTCTCGGCGCGCGCTGGCGCGAACGTTGTCGTCGTCGAACAAGACGCCGCTGCGTTGGAAAGGGGCCTCGAGCGCGTCGAGAAGTCGCTCCTCCGCGCCGTGACGTCATCAAAGATGGCCGAAGAAGAGTCCCGTCGGATCCGTGACAATCTTTCCTTCACCACGGACTTCTCGGAACTCGCGGACCGTGAACTCGTCATCGAGGCCGTCGCCGAGAATGAAGAGGTGAAGCTCGACGTCTTTCGAAAGATCGACGCCGCCGTGAAGGACCCTGGCGCCATCCTGGCGACCAACACCTCGTCCATACCCATCATCAAGCTCGCCATGGCCACCAACCGCCCTGAGCAGGTGATCGGCATGCACTTCTTCAATCCCGTGCCGGTGTTGAAGCTGGTGGAACTGATCTCGTCACTCTTGACCAGTCCGGAGACGACGACCCGAGCTCGTTCGTACGCAACCGAGTCGCTCAACAAGAGGGTCATCACCTCACCCGACCGCGCTGGCTTCGTGGTGAACGCGCTCCTGATCCCCTATCTCCTCTCCGCCATTCGGATGCTGGAGTCAGGCTTCGCCAGTGCCGAGGACATCGACACCGGCATGATGGTGGGCTGCGCGCACCCGATGGGTCCACTCGCCCTCACCGACCTCATTGGTCTCGACACGACGATGGCGGTTGCCGAGTCGCTCTACGAAGAGTTCAAGGAGTCGCATCTCGCACCGCCGCCGTTGCTCTCGCGCATGACCCAGGCCGGACTCATGGGTCGAAAGTCAGGTCAAGGCTTCTTCTCCTACAAGAAGTAGCTCGTTGTCGTCGCAGGTCGCTCGACAGAACAACACGTCTTCGAACGAGCAGAAGACCTCACTCAGCACCTCCTACGCTGAGTGATGAGGAGGATGGTCATGGTCAACTACATCGTGACGCTCCAGTGCGTCGACGTACCGGGCATCGTGCGCGCGGCCAGCGCCGCCATCGTGGCGATCGACGGCAACATCCTTGAGAACGATCAGTTCACCGATCCCGTCACCGGTCAGTTCTGCATGAGGACCCGCTTTGAAACACGGACCGCAGATATTCAGAGGGTTCGGACGCAATTGAACGGTGACCTCGCGTCCTTCTCTCCCAAACTAGGCATCCGTCTCGAAGACGCGAGGCGCCGAGCGCTCGTTATGGTCTCGCGGTACGACCACTGTCTTGCGGAACTGCTCTACCGACGTGAACACAACGAGCTTCCCCTCGACATCGCCGCGATCGTGAGCAACCATCCTGACTGCGCGCCGCTCGCTGCGCGCTACGACATCCCCTACCACGAGATCCCGGTCACGGCGGAGAGCAAGATCGACGCTGAAATCGAGCTCCGCGCACTACTCGTCGAACTCGACGTCGACTTCATTATCCTGGCGCGCTACATGCAGGTGCTCTCACCAGAGCTCTGCTCTGATCTGAGCGGTCGGATCATCAACATCCACCACTCCTTCTTGCCGGGATTCAAGGGCGCGCGTCCCTATCACCAGGCCTACGAACGAGGTGTGAAGCTCATCGGTGCGACCGCGCACTTCGTCACGTCCGACCTCGATGAGGGCCCCATCATCGACCAGGACGTCGTGCGCGTCAGCCACGCGCGTCTGCCCAAGGATCTGATCTCTCTCGGTCGTGACGTGGAGCGAAGCGTCCTCGCTCGAGCGGTGCGGCTCGTCGCCGAAGACCGCGTCGCCCTCGTCGGTGATCGAACCATCATCTTCTCGCAGTGAGACAATCCATGTTGGACGGTGACGTCCCGATGAAGCAGGTGAGCACATGACCAGAGAGCGACGAGGCGTCTTCGGCGAAGCGGTAGAGCAGTACCAAGCCGCGCGACCGGGCTATCCCGACGACCTGGTCACCGACGTCTTGACGTACGCCGGACCAGTACAACGAGCGTTGGAAGTCGGCGCAGGCACCGGTAAGGCAACCGTCTCGTTTGCGCAACGCGGCGTGAACCTCACGTGCCTCGAACCCGACCCGCGTATGACAGCAGAGCTGACCCGCCAGTCCGCGAGGTTTCCGTCCGTCAACGTCATTGGCGCCGCGTTCGAAACATGGGAACCAATGGAATCGTATGACCTTCTCCTTGCGGCCCAATCGTGGCACTGGGTCGATGAGAAGACACGTTGGGACCTCGCGCACGCCGCGTTGAAACCCGGCGGAGCGATGGCGCTCTTTTGGAACGTGTACGCACTCACCGACCCCCTCACGCAAGACTTACTGCTCGACATCGATCATCGCTACCAAGTCGACGAACTCTGCCACACGCCGAGTGAGAGACCGTTCCACGACTTCGAAGGCGAGATTGAGTTGGTCGAAGGATGGCCCGGGTTCGATTTACAAAATGACGCTCGATTCACCGATTTCGTGAGCCGTCGCTATCGCCGAGAACAGAGCTTCTCGACCTCGTTGTACCTTGACTTCCTTTCATCGCTCTCGGCGTATCGAATCATCGACGATGACCAGAGAGATGCGCTGCTTCGAGACGTTGCCGACGTCCTCGACGGTCAAGGCGGGACCGTCACTATCGGAATCGCGACCGATCTCTTCATGTGTCACTCCCAATGACGACCTGACCAGGGACGAAGAAATTTGACCTGAGGGTTGTAAGCACCCCCCTGTACTGGACAGGTTCCAGTTCAGGGGGGTGTTTTGATGAAACAGACAAAACTCGCGAACCTTTTCGGGGTTCCGCGCGTCTCTATAGACATGCGACGCGTCTCTCACTCTCCCCGACCTAAGGCAGTCGGTTAAGTGGAAGGCTCTACCGTCGTGGACGATCTTCAATCGTGGCTGGCGGAGTGCTATCCCCAGTCCGTTCGAACCGCGTATCTGATCCTCGGCAATCGCCTCGACGCCGAGGACGCGGTGCAAGAGTCGTTCCTTCGCGCGTGGAAGTTCCGTGACTCCCTTTCAAAGGAGTCCAGCTTCAGGCCGTGGCTCTACCGCGTCGTCGTCAACACGTGCAACTCCAAACTTCGCCACGACATCCCACGACGAGAGGGGCGCGTCAACGACGTGAACCTTGTCGACGTCGCTGCGTTCGACGACTTGCCCGGGCGCGTCGCGTTGTCCAACGACGTGATGAGCGCACTACGCGACCTGCCCGTCCACCTCCGTGTCGTCGTCGTGCTGCGCTACTACGCCGATCTGAGCGAACGAGAGATCGCCATCGCCATCGCTCGCAAACAAGGCACCGTGAAGTCTCGACTCAATGAGGCTCGCGCGCGACTGGCCCTCCACCCAGCACTCAAATCGGAATCATCGCGGGTGCCCACTACTAGTCAAGAGGTGAACGGATGACCATGATCGACGAGGACGTCCTCATCAACGCGTTGAACGAAGCCGCCAATAAGTTCGAAGTCTCCACGAGGGCCTCGGATCGCATTTTGGCCGAAGCCGAGGCGAACGAACCGCCCAAACGATCGAACCACGTCCCCACGCTGATCAGCGAACCGAGCCGCGGACGCACGTATCTCGTGGCGGCCGCGCTCATCGTCATCGTCGCTGGCGTTTCCGTGCCGCTCTTTCGAAGTGAGAGTATTCCGAACGGCGCCGTCGTACATCGTGCCAAACTCCCACCCTTCAACTCCCGACAGAAGCTTTCAACCGTTAGTGGCTCGGGCTTTGCATCGCCTTCGACGCCTTCTCCGGGTCACGGGAAAGGCGCCGCCCTCACGGCAACGGGTGCGTCAGCGTCGACCACGAGCGGATCGACCAACACGGTCTCACAAAAAATCGAATCGACAGGATCGATGTCGTTGAAGGTAAGTAAGGGCCACGTCGAAACGGCTTTTTCAACGCTCAGCAAGCTGGCAACCAGAGACGGAGGCTTCGTTTCGAGCACCCGAGCCAACGCGGGTTCTCGTACGCTAGACAAGTTCTCCTTCGGCACGATCGTCGTAGAAGTCCCCCAAAAGAACTTCGCGAGACTCGTCGCGCAAGCGCAGGGCGTCGGGCACGAGACATCGGTGAAAACGTCATCCAATGACGTCACCGCTCAGTACGTCGACCTCCAAGCTCACATCTTGGCCCTCGAGGCGAGTCGCCGCCAATACCTCGTCATCATGACCAAGGCCACCACGATCAACGGGATCTTGGCCGTGCAAGGCCAGTTGGACGCGTTACAAAGTCAGATCGAACAACTCCAAGGTCAACTCAACGTTCTCAGCCACGAGACCACGTACGGGACACTCGCAGTGAACGTCGTGGAAAGTGGGCACCACGTGCACAAGTCGTCTTCACTTTCTGGTTTCGCTAAGGCGTGGCACGACAGCGTCAAAGGCTTCCTCTCTGGCTTTGAGTGGTTGGTGCGCCTCGCGGGACCAGCACTCTTTACCGTACTCGCGCTCGGGGGCTTTTGGACGTTAGGAGGGTACGTTCGACGCACCCTTCGACGACGAAGGATCTAACCAGATCGCGACGGCGTTTCGACTACTGACAACGAAACCTTAAATTCATCGTGGATCGAAATGGCGGAGTCAACCAGAACCAAGTCCGCCATTAGACGCCAGAAAACGACTAGGTGACGGCGTTTCGCACCGCAAATTTTGCGTCGCGGTACGACTCCCCCTCCATGACGTCGACGAAGACCTGAACAGCGTCGAAGACGTCCACGAAGCGAACGTAGAGTGGCGTGAAGCCGAAACGTGCGATGTCGGGGTCGCGGAAGTCGCCGATGACGCCGCGTTGAAGGAGTGACTGGATGATGCCGTAGGACTCGGCGTGACGAAGCGCGACCTGACTACCTCGCTTGGCATGGTCGCGCGGCGTGACGATCTCAAAGACGCCGGGCAGTCTCGTTTCCACGAGTTCTATAAAGAGGTCAGTCAGTTGAAGACTCTTTGCGCGCACCTCGTCCATCGTGGCGCGGTCCCAGACGTCGAGTGCTCCATCGAGTGCTGCCAGCGCGATGATCGAGGGCGACGACGTGACGAACGCCTGCATACCTGGGGCTGGCTCGTAGTCGAGTTCGAAATCGAAGGGCCGAGCGTGGCCGAGCCAACCCGGTAGCGGGTTCTCCAACAGTCCCTGCCAGGACTTTCGTACGTAGACGAAGGCTGGCGAACCGGGACCACCGTTCAAGTACTTGTAGCCACAACCGGCAGCGAAGTCGACGTTGGCGCCCGTCACGTCGAGGGGCACCGCGCCGGCGGAGTGGGCGAAATCCCACAGCATCAGCGCGCCCGCGTCGTGAACCTTGGTCGTTATTCCCTTGAGGTCGAGCATCTCACCACTTCGAAAATCGACGTGGGTCAGCATGACGAGCGCGACCTCGTCGTTGAGTTCGCTTTCCAGCGCACTTCGTTCGATGGCCTTCACCGTGATGGGACGTCCCGCGCGCGCGGCCATCGCTCGCACGATGTAGAGATCGGAGTGAAAGTTCGCGACGTCGGTCAAGACGATTGACCGTTCTTTTCGTAGCTCCAGCGCACCTCCGATGAGTTTCGCGAGCAGAAAGGTCAGCGTGTCCGCGACGAGGACCTCGCCGGGTTGGGCGCCGATCAACGGCGCGAGTCGGTCACCGAGGCGTGTAGGCATCGCCATCCAGCCGCCCTCGCTCCAGCCTCGCACGAGGCTTCGACCCCACACGTTGGCGAGCACCTCGTTCACGCGCGTCGTCACCGCGCGCGAGACGGGACCAAGGGAGTTACCGTCGAGGTAGATCTCGTTCTCGTTAAGGAGGAACTCGTCGCGCAGCGGTGCGAGCGCGTCCTTCTCGTCAAAGGCGACGCAGTCGTCGCGCGTGATCACAGGACCGACCTCACTTCCCAGAGCGCGGGGTAGAGACGTTGGTTCAAGGTGGTGTCCAGATAGGCCATGCCTTCGCTGCCGCCCGTGCCGGGGCGCCGGCCGATCTGACGTCCCGCCATCAGCATGTGCTGGTGCCGCCAGACCGCGAGATTCTCGTCGTGGTCCATGAGGAGTTCCGCGACGGTGTGCAGCGCCGTTCGCACGGCGTCGGTGTGCGAAAGATAGAGCGCGCGCACGACGTCGAGAAGATCGTCGTTCGGCGCGCCCAGGGTGAGACGAAGAGAGTGTTCGAATCCCGACCACACGCTCGGGATCTCACTGATCGCGCGCAGCCACTCTCGTTGTTCGTCGTCGAAGAACTCGAAGTTCAACACGGCCTTACGACCGCCGCCGCTGAGGAACTCGATGGCACGGAACTGAAAGGACTGAAAGCCTGACGCGGGGTCGAGCGGGTCGCGAAACTCCAAGAAGCCCTCGGGTGACATCGTGTCGAGAAGGCGCAAATGTGTGAGCAAGAGCTCTTCGATCTCCACCATTCGCCGTAGGTGAGAGACGGCGCGCCACGGCGCGTTCTCGTGCAGTACGCGAGCCGCGCGAGTGAGTTCATCGACCATCACCTTGAACCAGAGTTCGTACGACTGGTGCACGACGATGAAGAGCAGCTCGTCGGGCGCGTCGTCGGTGAGGGGAATCTGCAGCTTTAGTAAGTCGTTGATACGGAGGTACGTCGCGTAGTCGGTGCCTTTTGCCACAGAGTGAACCTTAGGTCGGTCGCACGATCGCGACTTAGGAGCGGGTGATCGGCTTGTAGCGGAGGCGATGGGGCTGGTCAGCGTCCGTGCCGAGACGCTTATGGCGATCGGCTTCGTAGTCCGAGAAGTTTCCTTCGAACCAGCGGACGACCGCGTCGTCCTCGAACGCGAGGACGTGCGTGGCGATCCGGTCCAAGAACCAGCGATCGTGACTGATCACGACGACGCAGCCGGGAAACGAGAGAAGTCCGTCTTCCAGTGCGCGCAGAGTATCGACGTCGAGGTCGTTCGTCGGTTCGTCGAGGAGCAGCACGTTGCCGGCGCTTCGTAGCACCTTCGCGAGTTGGACCCGATTGCGCTCGCCACCGGAGATCTCGCCGACGTTCTTCTGTTGGTCGCTCCCCTTGAAGCCGAAGCTGGCCACGTACGCGCGGGCATGGATCTCGCGTGATCCCACGACCATGTGTTCTTGTCCGCCGCTGATCTCGTCGAAGACGGTGTTCTCACCGTTCAAGGTGTCACGCGACTGATCGACGTACGCGAACTGGACGGTGGATCCGATCTCGATGGAACCCGCGTCGGGCTTCTCCTCGCCCACCATCATGCGAAAGAGCGTGGTCTTGCCGGCGCCGTTGGGGCCGATGACGCCCACGATGCCGCCGGGCGGAAGCAGGAACGTGAGATCTTCGATCAAGAGGCGCTCTTCGAAACCTTTGGTGAGACCCGTGGCGTTCACGACGACGTCACCGAGTCTCGGGCCTGGTGGAATAGCGATCTCTAGACGGTCGGCGCGTCGATCGGCCGATTCGGACTCGGCGACGAGTTCGTTGAACGAACTGACGCGCGCCTTTCCTTTACTTTGACGTGCGCGTGGCGACAGTCGGATCCACTCCAGCTCGCGTTCCAGCGATGCTTGGCGGACCTTGTCGGCCTTCTCCTCGGCGGCGAGTCGAGCTTGCTTCTGCTCGAGCCATGACGAGTAGTTGCCCTCCCACGGAATACCGTGACCACGGTCCAGCTCAAGAATCCACTGCGCGGCGTTGTCGAGGAAGTAGCGGTCGTGGGTGATCGCGACGACGGTGCCGCTGTAGTCCTGCAGCGTTCGCTCGAGCCACGCCACGGATTCGGCGTCGAGGTGGTTGGTCGGTTCGTCGAGCAAGAGAAGATCCGGCTTGGAAAGAAGAAGTCGACACAGCGCCACGCGGCGGCGCTCTCCGCCCGACAACGTCGACACCACCGCGTCGGGCGCCGGGAGTCGTAGCGCGTCCATCGCGATCTCGAGCGTGCGCTCCAAGTCCCACGCGTTCGCGGCGTCGATCTTGGTCTGCAGATCGGACTGCTCACTCAAGAGAGCGTCGAAGTCGGCGTCAGGATCGGCCATCGCGGCGCAGACCTCGTTGAAGCGAAGGAGGAGATCACGTTGTTCGGCGACGCCGTCGGCGACGTTACCGACCACGTCCTTCGTCTCGTCGAGCTGGGGTTCTTGGGAGAGGTAGCCGACACTGAAGCCCGGCGTCAATCGAGCTTCGCCGCTGAATCCGTCGTCGAGGCCGGCCATGATGCGAAGCAGTGAGGACTTACCTGAGCCGTTGGCGCCAATGACGCCGATCTTCGCGCCGGGATAGAAGGAGAGATTGATTCCCTTGAGTACTTCACGGTCCGGTGGATAGAACCGACGAAGATCTCGCATCGTAAAAATGAACTGTGCAACCATGCCTACCAGTGTGGCCGAAATCGTCGCGACGCACTTCGTTCGACGTGTCGCGTGTGACAAGCTCACTATTACACTCGGAAAATGTCTGAGAACTCCGTCGACGTCCTAACGCCAAAGCGCCACGCGGCCGATTGGATGATCCTGTCAATCGCCTGCATTGCCCAGTTCATGGTCGTCCTCGACGTCTCCATCGTGAACGTCGCGCTGCCGCGCATGGGCCAAGACCTCCATTTCACTTACTCGAGCGCGCAGTGGGTGATCAACGCCTACGTCTTGACGTTCGCGGGCTTCTTGCTCCTCGGTGGACGCATCGCCGACTACTTCGGTCGTCGCAACGTGTACCTGGTCGGCATGAGCATCTTCACGCTCGCGAGCATTGGCGCGGGCGTCGCGCACTCGGGCACTCAGATGATCGTCGTTCGCGCGATCCAAGGTCTCGGCGGCGCGATTCTCTCGCCCGCGACGTTGACCATCATCGTCACGACGTTTCACGGTTCGCGCCTTCCCAAAGCCATCGGAGCGTGGAGCGCAGTCGCAGGCGCGGGTGGCGCCGTCGGCGCGCTCTTGGGCGGGATCTTGACGGGAACGGTGTCGTGGCGCTGGATCTTCTTCATCAACGTGCCCTTCGGCATCATCGCGGGTACGGCCGCACTGTTGTACCTCCAGGAGATGAGGAACAAAGACGCCGCCGCCAAGCTCGACGTCACGGGTTCCGTGCTCGTCACCGGTGGCTTGGCTTCAGTGATCTACGCGGTCGTGAACACGACGACGCACACGTGGACGTCGAGCTTCACGCTCGAATGGCTGCTCGGAGGACTGGTCTTGTTGGCGATCTTCTGCTTCTGGGAAGCGACCGTCGCGTCGCACCCTCTCGTACCGTTCCGGATCTTCCGCTCGAGGCCGCTGTCGACCGCGAACGGCATCATGATCCTCGTCGGTGGCGTCTTCTTCGCCATGTGGTACTTCTTGACCTACTTCTTCCAGTCCGTCTTGGGCTTCGGTCCCGTAAAGGCCGGTGTCGCCTTCGTGCCCACGGCGGTCGCCATCATCCTCGGCGCACAGATCTCGTCACGTCTACTCGCGAAGACCGGCGTCAAGCCACTGCTCCAGGTGGGCGCGACCCTCGCCGCGCTCGGCTTCTTCTGGCTCTCACGTATCCAGCACAACAGTTCGTTCTTCGCCCACGTCCTCTTGCCATCGGTCGTTACCGCCTTCGCCATGGGCCTCCTCTTCGCGCCCTTGGCGATGGCCGGCACGTCCGGGGTCGATCGAGCTGACGCGGGACTGGCTTCGGGACTGCTCAACACCGCCCGTCAGGTCGGGGGTTCGCTCGCGCTCGCGATCTTGGCCACCGTCGCCACCGACCGGACGACGTCGATGTTGACGCACGCCTCCAAGGCGGTGGCCCTGACGGCGGGCTATCAAAGGGCTTTTGAGATTTCGGCGGTGATTGCTCTCCTCGCGCTGGGCGTCACGTTCGCGCTCCCTCGCCACACGGGTCGCGCAGCTACGCCGTAGTGCGCCGCTCGATTGGGACGGCCCGATTAACTTCTTCCCCGCTCGGCCGGTCGCACTACTTGGCTGTAGTCTCACGGTTGACAAATATCCGCGAGAGTCACGAGGTTGAGTCGGGAGACTCGTTTCGCTTCCGGACAATCCTTTCAAAGGGTTGACAATCGTATAAGGGAGAAACAATGGGTAGATTTCGTCGCCTCACGACGGTGCTGGGGGCCAGCGCGCTGGTTCTAGGTACGTTGACTGTGAGTGTGGCCGCGACAACGATGTCGGCCTCTGCCGCGTCGAAGTTCAAGGCCTGCGTCGTAACTGACACCGGTGGCATCAACGACAAGTCCTTCAACGCTTCGGCGTACGCGGGTTTGAAGGACGCCGCCAAGCAAGACAAGAACATTTCGTACACGTATCTTTCGTCGACGTCATCCTCGGACTACGCGCCCAACATCAACAGCTTCGTCTCCAAGGGTTGCGGGATCATCGTCACGGTGGGTTTCTTGATGGACGCCGCGACCGCGGCTGCCGCGAACGCTCACCCGAGCCAGAAGTTCGCGATCGTGGACGACGCGCCCACGGTGAAGGCCGGCACCCACGTTGACTCACTCCAGTACGAGACCGACCAGGCCGGCTTCCTCGGTGGCATCTTGGCCGCCGCGATGTCCAAGACCAAGACGGTGGCGACCTTTGGTGGCCAGCAGTTCCCGTCAGTGACGCTCTACATGAACGGTTTCGTGGCCGGTGTGCGCTACTACGACAAGACGTACAAGAAGTCCGTGAAGGTTCTCGGCTGGACGCCAGCGGCGGGCGCGTGTTCGCTCTCGACCTGCAACGGCAAGGGAACGTTCGTCGGAAACTTCACTGACCAGACCGCTGGCAAGACTGACACGACGACCTTCTTCTCCCAGAACGCTGACATTGTCTTCCCCGTCGCTGGATCGGTGGGCCTCGGCTCCATCGCCGCGGCGAAGTTGGCCGGCGTTGGCCACAGCGTCATGTGGGTCGACAGCAACGGCTGCGTCTCTGACAAGGCTGACTGCAAGTGGTTCGTCGGCACGGTCGCTAAGGGCGTCGAGCCCTCGGTGATGGCTGCGGTCCTCTCGGCTGCGAAGGGCACCTTCAAGGCTGGCACGTACGTGGGCACGTTGGCGAACAACGGCACCGCGCTCGAGTACGGCGGCGTCAAGGTTCCCGCTTCGGTGAAGGCGAAGATCGCCACCGCCAAGGCAGGCATCATCGCCGGGACGATCTCGGTCAACCCGAACAAGTACCCAGCCAAATAATTACGTCGTAGCGCCTCGCGGCGCGACGCCTCGACAAAGACCCGGGACCAAAAGCCCGGGTCTTTGTCGTGGCATACGATGATTCCTCATGCAACTCGAACTGCGCGGGATAACGAAGCGTTTCGGCTCGTTCACCGCGAACGACCAGATCAGCCTGAAGGTTGAACCTGGTCAGATCCACTCCCTGCTCGGCGAAAACGGTGCCGGCAAGTCGACGTTGATGAACGTCCTGTTCGGACTGTTGCGTCCCGACGAGGGAGAGATCATCATTGACGGCGTCGTGACGCCCATCACGGACTCGGGTGAGGCAGTACGCCGAGGAATCGGCATGGTCCACCAGCACTTCATGTTGGTCCCCGTCTTCTCCGTGACGGAGAACGTCGTGCTCGGTTTCGAACCGACGAAGTCGCTCAATCGCGTGGACTACAAACGGGCCACCGAGGACATCCATCGACTGTCCCAGCAGTTCAACTTGGACGTCGACCCCGACGCCATCGTCGAGAACCTGCCCGTCGGGCTCCAGCAGCGCGTGGAGATCTTGAAGGCCCTCAGCCACGACGCCGAGCTTTTGATCCTCGACGAACCAACGGCCGTTCTCACGCCCCAGGAGATCGATTCGCTCATGGAGATCATGCGCTCGCTCGCCGCGGCGGGCAAGTCGATTCTCTTCATCACCCACAAACTCAAAGAGGTGAAGGCCGTCGCCGACGTCATCACCGTGATTCGACAGGGGCACGTCGTGGGCACCGCCGAGCCCAGCGCGTCGGAGTCAGAGCTGGCCTCGATGATGGTCGGGCGCGAAGTGAAGCTCACCGTCGAGAAGACCCCCTACGACCCGGGCGACGAAGTGCTCGAAGTTCGCGACCTCGTCGTACTGGACGATCGTGGACTCGTCGCGGTCAACGGCGTAACCCTCGACGTGCGTGCGGGCGAGGTGTTGGCGCTCGCGGGCGTGCAAGGCAACGGTCAGACCGAGTTCGTCGAGGCACTCGTGGGCATGCGCCCCGTCGAGTCCGGCTCGATCACCCTCAAGGGATGCGACATCACCAACTTGACGCCGCGCCAAGCCCTCGACGCGGGTCTCGGCCACGTTCCCGAGGACCGCCAACGCGACGGACTCGTCCTGTCGATGTCGGTCGCCGACAACCTGGTCCTCAACACGCCGCGACGCGCGCCCTTCGCCCGTCACGGCACGCGTAACCTCACGGCCGTCAATGAGAACGCGGAGCGTCTCGTGCGCGAGTTCGACATTCGCACTACCTCCATTCGAGAGCCCGCGAGCTCGCTCTCCGGTGGGAATCAACAAAAGGTCATCGTGGCGCGCGAGCTCTCGCGCTCCATTGAGTTCCTCGTCGCCTCGCAACCAACGCGCGGGCTCGACGTCGGCTCCATTGAGTACGTGCACCGCCAGATCATCGAGCACCGCAACCGGGGCAACGGCGCGCTCATCGTCTCGTCCGAGCTCGACGAGGTCGTCGCCCTGGGCGACCGCATCGCGGTAATGTACGAGGGCCGGATCAGCGGCATAGTCGATCCGAGCGCGAGTCGTGAGTCGATCGGACTTCTGATGGCCGGTCACACCACGGAGGCGTCCAGTGTCTGAGACGTCGAGCGCTCGAGCGTCACTGTGGGTCCGCTACACGTCGAGTAGTCCCCTCGTCGTGACGTTCTTCGCCCTGGTGCTCGGTCTTCTGTTTGGCGCCTTCGTCATCATCACGACGACGCCCGCGGTCCTCGACGCGTGGCGCGCGATCTTTCACGGCTGGAACGGAGTCCCCCACGCGCTCAACCTCACGTTCGACAACGTGGGCGCCGCCTACCGCTCGATGTTGACCGGTTCCGTCGTCGACCCCCAGGGCCTTTGGCACTCCATCTCGACGGGAAAGGGCTGGACGAACACGCTCACGCCGGTCTCCGAGACGCTCACGTACGCGACGCCCCTCGTCATCGCGAGCATCGGCGTCGGGATCGCCTTTCAGACAGGTCTCTTTAACATCGGCGCCAACGGACAGGCCGTCATCGGGGGCATCGCCGGCGCCGTCGTGGGCTCGATGCTGCACATGCCCGAGATACTGCACCTGCCCCTCACGCTGCTCGCGGGCATCGCGGGCGGCATGATCTGTGGCGCCGTACCCGGCGTGCTGAAGGCCTACACCGGAGCGCACGAGGTCATCGTGACGTTGATGTTCAACTACGTCACCTACGCGTTCTTGTTGTTCATGGTGCTCTCGACACCGTTCCAACAGCCCGGTCAACAGAACGACATAGGGCGCACGATGGACCACTCCGCGCAGTTGGCGCCGCTCTTCGGCACGAGCTCGGGACTGCGCGTCAGTTACGGCGTGTTCGTCGCCGTCGCGGTGGTCATCTTCGCGTCGTGGCTCCTCAACCGTTCGTCCTTGGGCTTCGACTTTCGCGTCACCGGCGCCAACCCGTCGGCCGCTCGAGCCTCGGGCATCAACGCCCGCACCGTGATCGTCGTCGTCTTTCTCATCTCGGGCGGTCTCGCCGGGCTCGCGGGCGTCGTGCAGGTCGCGAGCACCACGCACTACGTCGACGGAGGCTTTCTCATCGGCAGCGCGGGCATCGGCTTCACTGCGATCACCGTGGCGCTCCTCGGCCGCAATCGGCCCATGGGCATCGTCTGGGCGTCCCTCCTCTTCGCGGCGCTCGGCGTGGGTGGTCGCAACATGCAGGCGACGACGGGCATCCCACTCGACCTCGCGACGGTGATCCAGTCGGCCATCGTGCTCTTCGTGGCGACGCCGGTCCTCGTGAAGGAGATCTTCCGGTTGCGAGCCGTCAAGACCACGACCGTGCAGCTCGCGACGACGGGATGGGGCTCGTGAGCCTCGTCGACGCGAAGACGGCGCCGCGCGCGATCGCGCCGGTGAAGAACCGACGCACTCGGGTCATCGCGATCATCATGGGGTTGATCGGCGTCTTCACGCTCTTCGTCTTCGGCCTCGGGAGCGAATCACGCGCTCACTCGTCACTCACGTTCAATCCGATCAACTTGGTGAACGCCCCCTGGCGCGTGGGTTCCCTCACCGTCGTCACGCGCTGGAGCGTCGTCGTGCTCGGCGTCGTGATGGTCGCCATCGCCGCCGAGACGTATTTCCGCCATCCACGCCGCGGGGTCATGGCCCGTTTCGGCTCCGTCGCGGTCTTGTTCCTCTTCGCTCTGCTGTTCTGGGCCGCGCGAACGCCTGGACCCTCGCCCACGTCGTCGGTGAACATCACGGCGATCCTCGTGGGCAGTAGTGCCGCCGCGATGGTCCTCATCTTCGGATCGCTCTCAGGCGTCATGTGCGAGCGATCGGGCGTGGTGAACATCGCCATCGAAGGTCAGTTCATCGGCGGCGCCTTCCTCGGCAGCATGATCGCGTCGACGACGCACGACTTCTTCTTCGCGGCGATCGCGGGCATGGCCGCGGGTGGCGTCATCGGGCTCGTCCTCGCCTTCTTGTCGCTCCGCTACCGCTCCGACCAGATCATCGTCGGCGTCGTGCTCGTCACCATGTTGAGCAGCCTCTCGTCGTACCTGAACCTTCAGGTCTTCACGCCGTTCCCGAACTTCAACACCGGCATCCTGGCGCCGAACCTGCCCATCCCGTTGCTCTCGAAGCTCCCGGTCCTCGGCCCCGTGTTCTTCAACCAGTCGGGCTTCTTCTACGTGATGATCATCCTCGTCGCGGTGGTGAGCTTCGCGCTCTTCAAGACCCGCTACGGCCTGCACGTGCGTGCCGTGGGTGAGCACCCGCGCGCGGCGGCGACCGTGGGCATCAACGTCATTCGCGTGCGCTACATCAACGTCGTCATCGGTGGCGCGATCGCCGGACTCGGCGGCGTCGCCTTCATGGCCACCCAGGGCCAGTTCCAAGTGGGTTACACCTCGGGCTACGGGTACATCGCGCTCGCCGCGTTGATCTTCGGTCGTTGGCGTCCCTCCGGCGCCGTCGTCGCCTCGATCATCTTCGGGCTCTCGGTCTACCTGTCGTACAACTTGGTGACCTACAACGTCCCGATCTCGCTCTACATCTTGCAGATGTTCCCGTACCTCATCACCATCGCCGTCGTCGCGGGACTCATTGGTCGCGTGCGCGCACCGGCTGCCGACGGCCAGCCCTACCTACGCGATTAACCGCGCGCGCCGACACCGCTCACGTCCTCACAGGCCAACAGCTAAGGATCAAATCACCGTGACTGTACCTCACTTGCTTCATAACTGAGGTACACTTGACCCATGGAACCTCAGAAACGCAGACCAAAAGGCCGCGCCAATAGTGGTGAATTCGCACCCACTGCCAACCTCGAGTTGACCGCCGAACTGGACGATGAATCAATGACGGCAGCAAGTGACTCCTGGCCCGCTGCTAGTGAAGAGGAGTCGTTCTGGACTCCCGACGTAGACCTTCCTCACTCCAACCGCGAACGTCGTCAACAAACCGGTCCCTACCTTCGCTCCATCCCAGCGTTCATCACGGGCGCGGCACTTAACGTGCCGGCAAGTCTGGCCGCCGAAATTGAAGAGGCCAGCAACGAGGTCGTCCGCTTCGACGCGGAATTCGGCGCCGTTGTCGGATCCTATGGGTCCGTGTTGTTGAGAACTGAAGCCGTGTCGTCGTCGCGGATCGAACAACTCAGCGCGTCGGCTCGTGCAATAGCGACCGTTGAAGCCGGCGTCGTTGGATCTGGGGGCAACGCTGAAGTCATCGTCGCCAACGCCCGCGCGATGCAGTCCGCGATCTCTGCGGCGGGGTCACTAGATGAAGCCTCCATCCTGGAGACTCATCGCATCCTCATGGAAGACGACCAACCTTCGATCGCTGGCAAATGGCGAGTGGAACAAAACTGGATTGGCCCCGGAAACGCTGGTCCGCGCCTAGCCAGTTTCGTACCGCCAGCCCACGAACGCGTGCCGGCACTGATGGCCGATCTTGTCGCGTTTATGCACCGGACAGACTTTCCCGTCATCGCTCTCGTTGCCGTGGCCCACGCGCAGTTTGAGACTGTCCACCCCTTCATTGACGGGAACGGAAGAACTGGACGTACGCTCATGCACGCCTTGCTTCGTGATCGCGGACTCACCACCGAATCGACGGTTCCGATCTCCGCAGGAATCTTGTCGAACACTGACGACTATTTCTCGGCGCTCACGAAGTATCGCTTGGGCAACACTGACGACATAGTCTCGATGACCGCACG
>Ga0208849_1000145_pt1 | contig 69627 bp, 70 predicted proteins | sample NGESurdeep072012_10_FD_184470 | JGI IMG/M metagenome (GOLD analysis project Ga0208849, IMG submission 184470) | Arctic peat soil microbial communities from Barrow, Alaska - NGEE Surface sample 53-3 deep-072012 (SPAdes) | ecosystem: Environmental > Terrestrial > Soil > Wetlands > Peat ...
AAATGGGGTCGGACGGCGCGCATCCTGAAGTAACCTGCACCGCCTGCCGAAAGCACGTAACTCAGTCCCAGTGGGCCAAGATTGACGAAAAGATTAGGTGTGACGTTGGGCATGTTCACGCTGTGCTGGAGAACAAAATCGGCTCCCCAGTCCACGTAGACGTATTCCTTGTCGCTCCGCAGACCGCCGTCGGGGTCGGTGGTTACCAGCACGAGTTCTTCTTCCATCAGCAGATCTATTTTCAAACCGGGACGATGCTGAGGAGCGTACATGATGGCCACGTCCACCAGGCCGGAAGCCACCTGATTGGTCAAATCTTGCGGCACATCGACATGGACGCGAAGCGCAATATCTCGAAGCGAACGACGCATCCATAGAACCCAATCGAGCAAGAGCGGCTGCCAGAGACTTACTTCGCTGCCAATGGTCAGCACTGCTCGGTGGCCGGGCGGTACCCCGACTTGATGGCGGGCGCGTTGCCACAACTGCACGAACGTCGGCGCAAAACGCAGAAACTCTTCTCCAGCCCTCGTCAGCGACGCCCCGCCCTTATGTCGCACGAACAATGGTCTGCCGAGCTGCTGCTCAAGGATGCGAACTCTTGCACTGACCGTCGTCTGAGCGACGTTCAACCGGTCGGCAGCCTTGACGAAACTTCCCGTCGAGACGATCTCGAGAAAGGTCCTGGCAAGCTCAGTGTCCATGTTCACACATCCGCAAAACTGCATTTAAGTGTCAATAGAATTCGTTTGTCTAACGCCTCACCGAGGTAGATCGTAAAGCCTGGTTGAGACGATGCCGTCACACGAGGCGGCCGGCGACGGCGGGATGCTGAATTTCGGGCTTAGTTCAAACTGCGGGTCGAACACATCATGACCGAGCAAGACGCGATAAGGAAACTTAAATATCTCCAAAATCATGGCGAGGGCGCCAACGTGCATGCAAACGCAGACACGATTCTTTGCGACTTCCTCGATGCGGTCGGCCATGTAGAGATCGCACGTGAATTTCGGAAGGTCCACGAGATATATCCCACCGCGACCCCGAGATACTCGAAGCCGTCCTGGCGCTAGCCGGGACGTGTCGTTGTGAACGAATTGGGCGAACGAGTCGTGCAGACTGGCTAGAGCGGAAGGCAATTTCGATGATCCAGCAAGATGCTCCCGTTGGCTGCGAGCCGCCCGCCAGGGTCAGTATCCGCCCCAGCACCAGCTGTCCTGACGATGGCGGTCTTCAGGTTGTTCCTGGAAAGGACGAAAGATCTGACGGGGTGTCGGTGGCACAGCGAGAGCGCGCCGCACAAAGGCTCGCAAGCCTTGGGGAAATGACCGGGGGAATAGTGCATGACTTCAGAAATATACTCGCAGTCATTGAATCGGGGCTCAGGCTCGCGGAAAAACATTCAGAAGAGCCGGAGAAGGCAAGCGTCTTCATTGCAGGCGTGCATGACGGAATTGACCGCGGGCTGAAATTGACCTCTCAGCTTCTGACCTTTGCCAGGTAACGAAAATTCGAGGCGCGCGAGGGAGACGCGAATGAGCTCCTGCGGCAGCTTGAACTTTTCCTGAGATACGGCGCCGGGCCTCGGATCCATATCGTGTTTGAGCTTGCACAGACATCCCGAATTGCCTCCTCGATCCATCACAGTTCAACGCGGCGATCCTCAATCTGGTCGTGAATGCCCGCGATGCGATGCCGAATGGTGGCGAACTTCAGATAAGCACGGCGCGATGGGAAGTCAGGACAAAAACCCAAGACCTGCCCGTGCCGGGCATTTACGTCCGAGTTCGTGTCAAGGACCGCGGTCAGGGAATGCCTCCCGAAACGCTGAAGCGGATCTTCGACCCGTTTTTCACGACCAAGGGAGAGCTGGGCACCGGCCTGGGGTTGCCGCAGGTATGCGCATTCATGCGGCTGATCGGCGGTCATGTCAGCGTTGCCAGCGAACGTGAAAAAGGAACGATCGTCGATCTCCTGTTCCCGACGGTCGAGCCCGCCGACGCGTAATGGCTTGAGCTCCTGCACATCCATATCACCGAGGTGCCCTCGATTGCTGCTCAAATTCGTGTACGGAGGCGATGCGTAGTTCATGCCAGCCGCACCGCGACGCGATTTCGGACGTCAATCGGACTATGGTACGGTGAAGCCACTTCACGGATCGGCCACTGGAGGGACAATCACATGAACAAAAATGAGAAGTCAGCCGCCACTGCTGAAGAACTCGTCACCCTTACCGAAGACACAAGCGTGCAGCGAATTGTCGTCCACGGCGATTTGATCAACGTGCCTTCCGTTCGCCTCGCTCCCGGACAGTTCCTACGGGGCGAACACGAACACTCTTCCGTCACCTTCAACGCCGGGACCGACGGACTTCGGCTTTCGTCGGATAACCGGATTCACAATATTCGTCTTTACGCCTCGGCGGACAAGCGAGCGATATTCAACGATACTACCGTCGCAAGCCTTGGGCGGATCGAGTTGCGCGGCGTCACGACGACCGGCTGCGTTCAGATTTTGGCGCGCGACAAGGTGCGCGGCGGCCATGTCGATGTAAACGGCCTCGACATCATCGCCGCCGACGCCCGCGGCGAGAAGGAACGGCCGCACGGCTACGGCGTCTATGTCATCAACGGGGCATTCACGCTCTGGAATATGCAGCAAGATACCAGCGTCATCGTTAGTGCCGACCTCGTCGGTCTTTCGGCTGGCCGCGATGGCGCGCCGGTTCGCGGCAGCGGCATTTTCGTCAGTGGCGGCGGCGACAAGGCTGGTCGACTCAACGTCCGGCGGCTGGAAACCGACGCGGTCTACAGCGATGGCGGGATTGCACCGGGCACACCGGACCAGATCACCGGCGGGGTCTTCACCGTCTACGGCGCCTATGTCGACGTCGTCAGGAATCGCGGGCCGGTCGTGACCTACGGCGTCAACGACATGGTACTCGACAATTGGGGCGTGGTCGATCGCTGGACCGCTGAAGCGAAGATCACATCGCATGGACCGAGCGGCATCGGCTTCGTCAACTTCGGCATCGTGCATGAGTTGAAAGTGAATGCGCCGATCGAAACCTTCGGCCAGGGCGCCCGCGGTTTCAACGTCTATACCGGCACCGTGAACCTTGCGGAGTTCGATCGCGTTATCACCCACGCCGACGGCGCAGTGGGCATTCAGATCAGCCAGCCGATCGGCCGGCTCGTCGTTCACCGTGGCATCGAGACCTTCGGCGGCACTGGCCCGTCGCTGGTCAAGGGCGTCGTGATCCCGTTGTCGGCCATTGCCCTCAGCATCAAGCCAGGCGGCTCGGCGCGCGAGATCGAGATCGCGGGCGGCGTCAAGACCAACGGGGCTGGCGTAGCCCCGATCGAGCAGCATGGCGCGATCGACTCGTTGCGCGTGACGGGTGGCTTCGTTACGACCGGCGGCGGCTTCGATAAAATTTGATGAGTTGCGGTTGATCGCGCGCAGGCGGATCGGGTTTTTCCGCATTTGGCTGCGTGCCAGTTGAGTCCGCGCCCTGGCTAGTGGCCGCCCGGTTGCCGGCTAAGATCCTCTAAAAGCCCACGCATCGCCTCGAGGTCCGTGCCGAAGCCCGTCCAGTCTCCGGATTTCAAGCGCTCCATTGCTTGATTGTAGCGATCCAGCGCTTTGCGTGCCCGATCTGCCGCAGGACCTGCGAGCGGCGCTCCCGCCGCGCCTGGCGGTGGCACCGGCGCGGCGCCGGGCTCCAGGAATAGAGCCGATAATGCCTCGGCGAGCGTCTCCTTCATCACGACGTGCTCGCCATACGCTGCGATCACGCGCTTGAGTTCCGGCAAGTGTCCTTGCATCGCCCGAAGATACAGTGGCGAAACATACAGAATGGAGTCCTCGATTGGGATCACCAGCAAATTGCCGCGAATAACCCGCGAACCCATCTGGTTCCAAAGCGAAAGTTGCTGCGAGATTTCGGTGTTCTGATTGATCCTCGCCTCGATCTGGAGCGGCCCATAGACAAGCTTCTCCTTCGGAAACTCGTAGACGATCAGTTTGCCGTAGTTGGGAGGGTCGCAGCGCGCTGCGAGCCATGCGATCATGTTGTCCCGGCCGCTCGGCACCATGGGGAGCATGACAAAGAATTCGGCCTGCGGCTCCTCGGGCAGTCGCATGATGATGTAGTATGGCGCCATTATTGAAGTGCCGCTGCCGGCCGGCTGGCGCGGAAATTGCCACAGATCCTCGCGGTTATAGAAAACGTCAGCCTTATCCATGTGATAAGCCTGGAACAGCTGGGCCTGGATCAGAAAGAGGTCCTCTGGATAGCGAATGTGCTTCTGCAAATCCGCGGGCATCGCCGTGAACGGCTTGAACAGGCTTGGGAAGATGCGCTGAAAGGTAGCGGCGATCGGGTCTGCAGGGTCGACCAGATACAGGCTGATGGTCCCGTTATAGGCGTCGATCACGACCTTCACCGAATTGCGGATGTAGTTGAGATCGTGGCCCTGCGCCGGCTTCGCATCGGGAAAATAGTCGCTCGTGGTATAAGCGTCCTGCATCCAGAACATCCGCCCGTCACTGATCACCAGATAGGGATCGTGATCGAGGCGAAGGAAAGGGGCGATCGCGCGCACTCTTTCCTGGATATCGCGTCGGATCATAATTCGACTCGTGTCAGTGATGTAGTCCGACAGCACAAGGTTCGCGTCATTAAAATGGTAGGCAAATAGAGCCCTGCGTCCAAACCCGCCCAACGCAACACCGCCACTGCCGTTATAGGCCGCGTAGACGTTGTCTTTCCCCTTCGGGTAGTCGAACTCCGGCACGCTCGCCTTGACGATCGCATAGGTTTCGATCTTTTCCCCGTAGTAGATACGTGGCTCGCGAATTTCGGGACCTCCGGTGGAGACGGGAGGAATATCGCTCAAATAAAGCAGCGGCAGCCCTTCGGCGCTCTTGCGGGTGACTGGGCTCATTACCGCACCATTGCCGTGAGTGAACAGCAGGTGCCGGTTGACCCACGTCTGTGCGTTCGACGGCAGCAGGGAGGGTTGCAGCTCGCGCGCCGAGAGCATCACGCTTTGATATTTACCATCGAGCCAATAGCGATCCACGTCCGCGTCATGGAATTTGTAGTAAGTCCGGATTTCCTGGAGTTGTGCGTAGGTATCCATCAGCGGCTGCCAATCCCACAGCCTGATGTTGTCGATCGTCGCCTTGTTGTTCTGCAGCGTCTCGAAGGTCAGATCTTGTCTGGCAGGAAACGGCTTTACCGTGATCTGATGGAGATTGTACGCCTGCTGCGTTAGCGCGATGTTGTTCTGAATGTAGGGCTTCTCCCACTGAAGCTCGTTGGGTTTGACGAATATGCGCTGAAACAATCCGGGGATCAGGCCGGACAGCACAAAGGAGCCGCCGAAGACCAGCGCCGCCGCAACAAGCGGAAGTGTGTAGGTGCGTCGCCAGATGTTGGCGCAGGCGACGAGTGCCGCGACAATCGAAAGCCCCATCATGAACCAGAGGATGGGCAGCTCCACATGGATGTCGGTAAAGCTGGCACCGACCACCACGCCGTTATCGCCGTACAGCAGCAGATAGCGATCGAGTCCGCAGGACCACGCCTTCAAGACGAAAAATATACCGAGAAGCACTGAGCCGTGGGCAATTGCCGTCGGCGACATTGACTTCCGCTGGGCCTCATACTCGATGTCACCGGACAGCCAATAGACCGCGGCGGCGAAGAGTAGGCTCAGGAACAGCGTGAGCAACATCCAGTTTTTGGCGGCTATCCAGGCCGGCAAGGAAAAAAGATAAAATCCGATATCGTTGTTGAAGAGCGGATCGTTCGCGCCGTACGGCACACGATACAGAAGCTCCAGGAAAACATACCAGTTACCAAGCTCTGCCCAGGCGACAAGCGCGGCGACGATGCAGGCAGCCCCGGTTATGACAAGAGGCCAGGGCAGCCACCCTCGTATTGAATTGAACGGATCAAGCGGCGTCAGGTTGCCATTGTACCCGGGTCCGACGGGGAACTGCGCCCACCGGTGCTGCGCAAAGCTGAACGCGAGCCACCCGTTCAGCCCCAGCACCATCGCGGTAGCCGCGAAAACGGTGAAAAACACCGCGGCTTCAGCTCGAATTGTCATCCAGAACACGGCAGCATAGCCGACCGCGGAAAACCACAACCAATCGACCAGAAAGTCGTCCAGGAGCCGCAGCAGGATCAACAAGATGACGACAGCAATAGCAGCACGCAGGAGTGCCACGATGGCGCCTCGCCACGGCTGCCGCCGCCCGGGTCCGGTGATCCCGATCGTCATGGTTCAAAGATAGCAGAGAAGCGCAAGACATTCACTGCGGGATTTGCGGCTCGGCGGAGAGCGTCGAGCATTGTCGTCGCTCGTTCCATCTGATTCCGCCGGTCAGTTCTGCGCTAAATCAGGCGTCGCCGCCTTGGACAGCTGTGGTAATGTTTGGCTGAACGCGAGAGGGTCAGATCATCATGAGCCAGCGGGCCGTTGATTTTGTACACATGTGGATCAGTGCCAACGTTCATCCGAACAACATCATCGACGAAAGGCGCGATGCCGAGCCGGAGGAATATGCTGCTCATTGTCGGACGCATGCTGGCCTGGTTGGGATTTCGGCCACCGAGATCAAAGAGAGTTACGACGATCTGGAACGCGCGATGATGGAAGCGATCGAGAAAGAACGCCGATCGACAGGTTAGGCGATTTGCCTTGATGCACCGCGCTGCACACCGCGGAGAGGAATTGTTTTCCAGCCAGAATGCCGCCGCCGTGCGATGGCATTAAATCTTGTTTCAAGCTACGGAGACGAATGATGAGCAACGAGATGTATCCAAAGGCCACACGTGAAATAGCACAAAAGCGACGCGATCTCGCGCCCAAGCCTGAGGCCGCCTTTCAGGCGTTCAGCCAGGCTGTGTTTGCAGATGGCGCGCTTTCGGGCAAGACAAAGCAGTTGATCGCAGTGGCTGTGGCCCACGTAACGCAGTGCCCCTACTGCATCCAGGGCCACACGAAGATAGCGCTGCGGTCCGGAGCGACGGCCCAGGAACTGATGGAAGCGGTCTGGGTCGCCACGGAAATGAAAGCTGGCGCCGCCTTCGCCCATTCGAATTTGATGCTGGATGTCATCGGAACATCGGCGGACTGACAGACTCGGCCTGTTGGTCAACGATCGAACTGTATATCGAACGAAACCGAATCCGTCGTCGAGCGGTGTCAGGCTGGTTTGCCTACGAACAGAGACTGTGCCCAGAACTTCGATCACAGACCAAAGACAACAAGTCAAGTCGATGTGGAACGGGGAGATCGCGATTCGGTTCGACCCAGAAGAACATCTCTCAAGACGATGGCATGGTTATGAACTTTATCATGAGCCGCAAAGACGAGCGTAATCCGGCCTGACTCGGCGCGAACGCGCAGTTCGTCGAGCTGTTCCTGGTGTCCGTGAATCTCATCTGCGTATCGCCGTCGAAATTCCTGCCAGCGGGCCGGATCGTGTCCGAACCAATTGCGCAGCATGGTACTAGGCGCGATGTCCTTATCCCACGCATCGATGCCCGCGTTCGCTTTGCTGACGCCGCGCGGCCATAAGCGGTCAACCAGTATCCGAGTGCCATCACTCGTCGCGGGGGGATCATAGGCTCGTTTCAACTTGACGTTTGCGGCCACGACTCTCTTGCCCATTGGATGCTCCATGTCTTTGCTTATTCTATGCAGCGTCAGTCGGTACTTGTCCCACGAGACGGCTGCGACACTGCTTCCTGCTGCACAACAATGCTGTTGTCGCGGCTCGCCTGTTGGAGATTTTTGGACGATTGCAGATTGCTGTTGCCGGATATGGCGATCGATCCCAACAGGATGCCGTAAACCAGCCACATCATGACTTTGCTATTGACGCTCTCGATTGGGATCGCGCTGCCGCGGGAGGCGTGGTGCGATGGTAAAAGCTCAACCAGACCAGCAGCAACAATGCTTGCGTCCGAAGGCGACCAGCGCTCGCTATTCGTCTTCCAGATCGTGGACGCAAAGCTATTTATGGCCGAGTCTTTCGGCAGCTGGTTCAAACGAGCGGCCTCTTGCCAGGCGTCGATATCCTGTCTCGCCAAAGCCGACAACACACTCAAGGGCGTTTCGCCATCCTCATAGAGCGGGGCGAACAGGAAGCGATCGAACTGGGAGTCGGTGCGAGACAATTGGGTCATTTCCTGCTGTCCTTCATGGAAGGAGAAAACTCGACGCTCCGAGGCCCGTTATATCGATGGCAAGTGGTGTCTACTTGAAGCATCAAACCGAGCCACGCGACCTTGCGTGGAATATTGCGGTTCTCCCGATGTATTTTGCAAGCGAGAAATTCTAATTGTTAAGTTCGACAAATCCGATAGTTGGTTTTCATCGAAATCTTCGATTTGCACGAGGCGCATGTTCGTGCCTCGCGCGTCCCCCGACCACAGGCGCGCATCGCTGCGCGAAGCGCCATCCGGGTTGGACGGTGCGGCGTCAATTTCGCCAAAGTGGCGGCCCGTCTCAGGGCAGCAGGTCGCGAGAAGAAAATGGAGGACCAGCGGCGTCGCTGCCTCTTCGTTCTGTTTCCGCGCTGCGCCTCTTGCGAGGGAAGCGAGTGATCGTCAGCGGATCGCTTGCCGGAAAGGTTTCTTCCAATTCCCTGGTCAACTGTAGATCCATCTCTCTCTTGTCACGCTCGTTGAGCGATTCGTTGGTCATTACGTACTCCTTCCATACCTGTTACAGAACCAGTCGAAATGATCACGTCCTACCACGCGTGACGGCATCGTTCAGCAGCGACGGCTGCATCTCGCTCGTCCACATCATCGGTCGTCAAAGGTCCAAGGCAGAATGGAGGGGGCGGACGAAGAAAGCAGCGAGCCTTCTATGTACGCAGCATCTCCAGTTGCGCCATTTGCTTCCGATGCAGTCGCATCATCGTCACGAGAAGAGAGCTCAATTCGGCATCAAAGATATTCCGGAGAGCGTCCTCGATCGCTTGAAGCAGATCGGCTTGATTGGATCTTGCGGATGCGACTGCCTGTTCAAGGGTGAATTTGACGCGACGCTCGCGGGTCAGGCGTTTGCGGCGCGTTGGGACAACTGCCCCCTTCTTCGCGATTTCGTTTTCGAGGAGGATGCAAATCGAGCCCTGGTCCAGCTCAGACTCCAGAATCAGATCTGCGACGCGAAGGTCGGCTGCGTAACCGATGTCGGCGAACGCCCTGGTTCCGGTCCGCTCCTGCGCCAGAAGCGATTTCAGGAAGGTAACCACTTCGGCTCTCGACCAATAGCCGAGATAGCTCGGATCGACTTCATGCATCGAGCAAGGAGACGATGAATACTCTCGAGGCGTATCGAAAATGTCAGTTCGTTCCTGCGACTGTACCTTGTTCATGGCTCAATCCCTCGACTCAAGGAAAGTGAGAAGGCGAGCCCCTGTGTCGAGCCGTGGACGCGGGCCGCCGCGCGTTATTCTCGACCGTTCCTGTCCTTTTACAAGCGAGAAATATTGCTCGTTGAAATCAAAAAAACAGATACTTGGCGGCGATCACATGCGGCGCGAACATCGGAACGAGATCTCGGAGGGGAATCCAAAGCGTTTTTCGGTTCACTCGAATCATTGTCGCTTCTCCCGGGGCCTCATGGTTCGAGACGCGCGAACGCGCTCCTCACCATGAGGGTCTGAGACCGCATCCTCCGGGAGCATTGCGAAGCGATGCGTCTCGAAGGATGAAGCCATTGAGGTGGAAACTGCTAGCGTCCTTTTCGCACGACTGGATTCGCTGCGTTAAGTGTCCTTGTCGATTTCGATCTGGCGGTCTGATGCATGATCTCGATCGCGCTACCGAACAAATCGCGATCACGCTCCACGGGGTAAACGACATAGGCGGGCATTGAGAATTCGGGAGCGCCGCCGATCAGGTATAGCCGCTTCGACTTGAGATGGGGCAGCACGATCCGCTTGGGGAAATAGCCGGAGCCGCCATTCTCCAACACGTGCTGTAGTCCCAGCCACCCGATATTCGCGGTTAGCGGAGGGCCACCGAAACTCGGAAAGCAGGTATTGTGCCTTGCGTAGAACTCCGGCCCCCAGTCAACATACACGTAGCCGGGCTGCGGTTCAGGTTTGCCGTTCTTGTCCGTCGAAACCAGAATCAGCTTCTCTTCGAACAATAGCTCGACCTTCAATCCGGGCCGGCTCTGCGGGGTGTACATAACGCCAATATCTATTCGTCCCTCGATGAGCCCCTGCATCAATTCGGGTTCAAGCCCACTTTCGGCGCGAATCGATATCTCCGGTCGCGCGCCCCTCATCAACTGAAGCCACTGCAACAAGTACTCTTCCCACAGGCCAATGCGGCCGCCGACAACCAGCGTTCCGCTGAAGCCCTCGGGAATTCCGATGTCATGGCGCGCCTGTTCGATGGTTCGGACGAGCGTAGCGGCGTGGCGCTGAAATTGTCGGCCGGCCGATGTCAGCGTTGTGCCGGCCTTGTTGCGGACAAACAGCGTGCAGCCGAGTTGGTCTTCGAGCGTATGAATGCGCGTGCTGACCGTCGACTGGCTGACGTGAAGCCGATCTGCGGCGCTAATGAAATTTCCCGCCGTAACCACGGTGAGGAAGGTCCTGGCTAGTTCGGTGTCCATCGAGGCGCCCCTTGATATTCATCATATCGATATCAAGACGCAATATTATTCGTTTGTCAAAATTAGTAGACGGCATAGCTTTGCCTGAGAGATGTCGGACACCCTGTTCTCGTCGCAAAGCACCTGCGGCGGCCACGCGATCATTCGAAACCGACATATGCATGTCCAAGGAGGACAATTATGAACAAGCGATGGTATTTCCGACGAAAGAAACAGCCGGTTGGCGATCGGCGCGAGATCGAAAGCCCGGTCAAATCTCTCTTCCGCGTGCTCAGTTCAAATGTTTTTGGTCAGGACGGGTCATCGCCTCAATCTCTTTGGGATCGAACTCATGGCGGCGGTGCACCGACATCTCTCATACCCGTTCGTGTACCGATCCGCCGAAAACAGTATTGAACCCAAATAGACGCCGGCATCTTGGATCGGAGCAGGATGGAGCGGAGGTCGATGCCCCGAAGCGGCAATCGACCACAATCAGCGCACGAGTTTCGTTGAGCAAACCAGGCACCGGCGAACAACGCGGAACTCCTCTTGCGAACGGAGATCTGACCATGTACCAAAAAATTCTCCTGGCTTATGACGGCTCTCCGGATGGCCGCGAAGCTCTGGCTCAGGTCAGGAATTTGGCGTGCATGTCTGGTGCGACGGTCCGCCTGCTCGCGATCATAGACCCTTCCGAGAACATGCTTGCCGTCGAAGGGATGTCCTTTGTTCCCGACAATCAGCGCTTTGTTGTGCAGTCGGTTCTCGACGCGGGCGTAAGAGGGCTGCAGAGCGTCGGATGTGCGGCAACGAACGATGTTAGATACGGCAATCCTGCCGAGCAAATAGTTCTGTCAGCAAGAGAGATGAACGCCGATTTGATCGTCGTTGGTCATCGGGATCAGGGTGCGCTTGCACGCTGGTTGAATGGCTCGGTAAGTGCGTCCATCCTCCATCATGCGCCGTGCAGCGTGCTTGTCGCCGTCAAATCCGAGCATGTCGCGAACAACGTTACCCCCATCCGAAAAAGCACAAGCCCATTGTAAAGGATAAAGCCATGTTGAAAACTCACAACCTGTCAGCCGTTCTGTTGGTAGCCGCTGCATTTGCGATGCCTTCCAATGGAGCTTTTGCCAAGGACATTGTGCTGGGGGCGTCCGTACAATTGACAGGGCCGGTTGCCAATACCGGCCGCTATTATCGCGACGCCTACCAGTTCGCGATCGACAAGATCAATGCCTCGGGAGGCATCAAGGCCGGCAACGAAACGCACAAGCTTTCGCTCAAGCTTTACGACAATCAGTCCGACGTCAACTTGAGCGTGCGCCAGTACACCCAACTGGTATCCGAGGACAAAGTCGATTTTCTGCTGGGACCATTCGCAAGTAATTTTGCGCTGGCGGATTCGGCGGTGTCGGAAAAATACAAGATTCCGATGGTCCAGGGAGGCGGTGCCTCCGACCAGATATTCGCGCGCAAGTTCAAATATATCTTTGGAACGCTGGCGCCGGCGAGCAATTATTTTGGCTCGACGATAGACATGTTGAAGGGGCTCAGTCCGGCCCCCAAATCTGTGGCGCTGCTTTATGCTGACGACGCCTTCGACGTTTCGGTGGCGGACGGCACGCGGCCCAAACTCAAGCAGGCGGGCCTCACATTGGCGATGGACGAACGTTACAGCACCAACGCTACGGATTTCAATTCGCTGCTCTCGCAGATCAGAAGCAAGAACGTTGATGCGGTGCTGGTGGCCGGCCACGAGACCGAGATATTGAATTTCGTGCGACAGGCCAAGAGCCTTGCGGTCGCGCCGAAGATGTATTCTTTCACGGTGGGCGTCCCCAGCGAAGATTTCCGTAAGGCCTTGGGCAAGGACGCCGATTACGCTTTCGGCATGACGGCCTGGCTGCCATCCGCAAAACTCAAGGATCGCTGGTTCGGCGACGCTGCGCAGTTCGCTGTGGCCTACAAGGCTAAATTTGGCTACGATCCCGACTATCATGCTGCTTCCGGTGTCGCCGATGTCGAAGCGTTGGCGCAAGCCGTGGAAAACGCAGGCTCGATCGATCCGGCGAAGGTACGAGACGCGCTCGCGAAAGTGAAGTTCGACAGTCTTTATGGCTCGATTGCGTTCAACGACAACGGTCAAATCAACCTGCCCCAGACCGTCATCCAGGTGCAGGGAGACAAGTTGACCGCAATCTACGGCGCCAACGGCCTGATCGAGAAGCCGAAATATCCGATGCCGGCCTGGAACGCGCGTTAGACGGTTCACGAACCATCTGCTGATCCGGAAAAGAGTGCGATGTGGATCTTCTTGCGCAAATCCTGATCAACGGAATTCTTTTGGGCGGATTGTACGCTGTGATGGCGCTCGGTCTCGCCCTGGTTTGGGGCGTATTGAATATCGTCAATCTGGCGCACGGCGCATTCATCATGCTCGGTGGGTACGTGTCCTGGTATCTCTACACTTACGCCGGTATCGACCCGTTCCTGGGATTGCCGATTACCGCAGTGGTGATGTTTGTCATCGGTTACGCGGTGCAGCGCGGCCTTTTGAACCTGATCGTCCGCGCCCCCATGTTCAACACCTTGCTGATAACCTTTGGGCTGGAAGTCGTGCTGACTTACCTGGCCCAGCTGGCGTTTTCGGCCGACTTCCGCACCATCAACCCCTCTTATGCGGGCAACAGCATCCAATGGGGTCCAATCGTGCTGCCGTTAGCTCGGCTTCTGGCCTTCGGAGTTGCCATTGTGTTGACGGTCGCCATGTGGCTGTTCCTTTTGCACACAAGGCTCGGACGTGCAATTCGCGCCACCGCGCAGAACCTGGTGGCGGCTCGCCTCTACGGCGTAGAGCCTCGGCATCTCTATGCCGTGACGTTTGGTATCGGAATTGCGCTGGCCGGAACGGCGGGAGGACTCTACGGAACGGTATCTCAGATCAATCCGTATATCGGTGCGGCGCTGACGGCAAAATCGTTCGCCATATCGATTATCGGCGGACTGGATAATCCGCTTGGCGTCATGGTCGGCGGCCTGTTTCTGGGAATCCTGGAATCGCTGACTTCGCTCTATGTGGGATCGACCTTCGCGGATGTGGCAAGCTTTGGCGTACTGGTGCTGGTGTTGATCGTGCGCCCCAACGGCCTGCTCGGGAAAGCAGCGTGAACGCGGTGCGCATCGCAGTCATCCTGGCGGCGCTCGCCATTCTGGCGGCGGTGCCCTGGTTCGGGTCGGATGTGCTGATCCAGTTCGGAATCAACGCTCTCCTGCTCGCCGTCCTGGCGCAGGGCTGGAACATCATCGGGGGCTACACTGGTTACCCCTCTTTCGGCAATTCGGTGTTCTACGGGCTCGGCAGCTACGGCGTGGCCATCGCGATGGTGCAATGGCATTGGCCGTTCGCTGCAGGTCTTGTATTCGGCGTGGTCCTTGCGGCGGTCTTCGCCGTGCTGCTGGGGATGCCGGTTCTGCGGCTGAGGGGGCATTACTTTGCTATCGCCACCCTGGCGCTGGCTCAGGTCATGGCCGCGATCGTCTCCAATGTGAAACTGGCCGGTCGGAATATCGGGCTTGTGTTACCGCCGCTCAATAATGATCCGCTCTTTTATGAGTTGTCGCTTGGACTCCTGGTGCTGGCGACACTGACCGTTTTCTGGCTGACGCGCAGCCGCTTCGGTTTTGGATTGATCGCGATCCGGGAAAACGAAGAAGGGGCGGCGGTGATGGGCGTCAATACAACGCTATACAAGACGTTGGCATTCGCACTGTCCGGGGTTTTCAGTGCACTGGCAGGCGGCATTCACGCCTACTGGGTCACGTTTATCGATCCCGAAAGCGCGTTCGATATCAGCCTGAACGTCAAGATGATCATCATGGCCGTGTTCGGCGGACCGGGTACGATCCTCGGACCCGTTGTCGGGGCATTTTCGCTCTCGGCGATCTCCGAATTTCTGTCGAGCGAGATCACCAGCCTTGCAGGTCTTTTCTTCGGTGTCGTCGTCGTAGCTGCGGTTGTGCTGATGCCACGCGGTCTGGCCGACATGCTGCGGCGTTCCCGAAGCGTCGGATGGCGCTATTTTGCCGAAAACATCCGGACGCACCGACTGTGACCGCGATATTGGAAATTCAGCACGTGACCCGCCGCTTTGCAGGCTTGGTCGCGGTCGACGATGTCAGTTTTGTGCTGCAGCGCGGAGAGATTCTCGGCGTGATAGGCCCGAACGGCGCCGGCAAAACCACGCTGATCAGCCTGATCAGCGGGACACTGGCTCCAAGTACGGGTGATGTTCTTTTCGAGGGGCGGTCTCTTGCCCACGTGCCCGCATACCGTCGTGCACGGCTCGGCATCGGACGCACATTCCAGATCATGCGGCCGTTTCCCGGCTTGTCGGTTCTGGACAACGTCGCGGTGGGTGCCCTCTTTGGACGCGGAGGCGGACAAGCCCAGCTGGCGAAGGCGCGCGAACAGGCGCGCGCTCAACTGGATTTCGTTGGGCTTGGCGCGAATGTCGATCAGCGCGCGGATGAGCTGGGGGGTCCCGGCCGAAAGCGATTGGAGCTGGCAAAGGCCTTGGCGATGCAGCCGAAGGTCCTTCTGTGCGATGAGGTTATGGCAGGGTTGAACCTGGTCGAGATCGAAGAAGTGATAGAGGTGATCCGCAAGGTCCGTGACGAGGGTATCAGCATTCTCGTCATCGAACACGTCATCAAAGCCATCAAGAGTCTGTCAGATCGGCTGCTGGTGCTGCATCACGGCGAGAAGATCGCCGAAGGCGAGCCTGACCGTGTACTCGCCAGCCAAGCCGTCATCGAGGCTTATCTCGGCAAGAGGCGCGCATGAACGGGATGCCGGCAGCCGAAGTGAATCCTCTGCTTGACGTGCGCGCGGTGAGCACAGGCTATGGCGGAATGCCGGTTTTGCATGACATCACTCTGAAGGTCTACCCGGCCGAGATCGTGGCACTGGTCGGCAGCAACGGCGCCGGCAAGACCACCTTGCTGCGTGCACTGTCGCGGGTGCTTTCCTGTACGGGCAGCATTGTCATGAACAAACATGATCTCATTCCCATGACACCCGATCAGGCCTTTACCGCCGGCCTTGTTCAGGTTCCGGAGGGTCGCCAGCTATTCGACCGCATGAGCGTACAAGACAATCTACTGATGGGCGCCTTCACACGTAAAGACAAAGCGGCGGTCGCGCGCGATCTGGAGAAGATATATGCGCTTTTTCCACGTCTGTCGGAGCGTCGGCGTCAACTCGCAGGAAGCATGTCGGGCGGCGAACAGCAAATGTGCGCGATGGCTCGCGGGTTGATGGCGTCGCCGATCCTGCTCATGATCGACGAGATGAGTTTGGGACTGGCTCCTGTCATCGTAGAACAATTGATGGATGTGTTGGCTGCGATCCGCGACGAAGGCGTGACGGTGTTGCTGGTCGAACAGGACGTCAATCTGGCACTGTCGATTGCCGATCGAGGTTACGTCATGGAAACCGGCCGCATCGTTCATGGCGGTCCCGCCAGGAAGCTCATTGACGATCCTGAGGTTCGACGAGCCTATCTTGGACTTTGAGCGGTTATTTTGAACGGGGTGGCGGTTCTACTACTGAACCGCCCGCCCCAAAAGTACTCGCCTCTATTTGGGCGTTGGGTCGAGGATTCTAAAAGAACGATCATCCGTGGCTGCCCGCGACCGCGCCCAGGATTGTGATGAGGGCCAGCGCCAACAGCACCCAGTGCGCCCGATGCAGCCAGGCAAAGGCGATGCCGGGTTGCTCAGTCGCCCACCGACGAAACCGGCGACGCAGAATGAATGGCTCGGCAACGAACAGGGCGAAAGCGAACAGCAGCCACACGCAGACCATGGCATGCATCCACCAAAAGGTAGCCGCCTGAAATCGATCCCAAAGGTCGAGGCGCCACAACATGTAGAGGCCGGTCAGCCCGACGATGATTACCGCCGTTCGTGCCTGCCAGACAAAGCGGTGCTCGATCGCCTGAAAGGCCTGCAGCCGGTCTATGCCGAGGTCGCCGCGCCGCACCGCCGGAATCACGACGGTCGTCGCCATGGCAACACCGCCGATCCAGATCACCACGGCGAGTACATGCAGAGCGCGGGCGAGAATGATATCATCCATAATAGATCCGGCCGAGGGGCGCCGCTCCCAGGAATCCTGCGGGTTTGCAACAGGCAAATCAGCATCGACTTCCTACATAGCGAACCCTAGCCTTAAGATCGACCGGTAGGTTTGCGCTGGCGCAAACCTGCCAGACAATCTGGATGAGGTTTCGGAATGACCGCAAGCGGCCACCTCGCCCCCCACGCCTTGGCTTCGTTTGAGCTTTTTCGGGATCTCTCCCCCGCGGCGCTCGATGACGTGATGAGTTCGGCACGCGTGCGGCGCCTGGCCGGAAACACCCCAATCTTCGACCAGGGCGATGCGGAGGTGCGTGCTCATGTCCTGATCGAGGGCAACGTCCGCATTTCCCAATCCGGAAGCGACGGTGCAGAGATCGTCATACGCTTCATCGCGCCCGGAGAGATGTTCGGCACCGTGGCACTATTCACCGACGGGACCTATCCCGCCGACGCGGTCACGCTCACCGAGTCGCTGGAGGTAAGCTGGAGCGAAACAGAATTGTTCGAGTTGATCAGGCGCCATTCCCCGATCGCGATCAACCTCATCCGTGTCATCGGTAAGCGCCTTCAGGAGGTGCAGAATCGACTCCGCGAGGTTTCCACCCAACGGGTCGAACAACGCGTCGCCCGTGCCCTGTTGCGGCTTGTTCGGCAAGCCGGGCACAGGACGACCGATGGCATGGCAATCGAAATTCCCCTCCGGCGCAAGGATGTTGCCGACATCTCCGGGACCACGCTCCATTCGGCGAGCCGGATCCTGACCGCCTGGGAGAAGGCAGGATTGCTCGTGAGCCGCAACCAGCGCCTGACCATTCGCAAACCCTCCGAAATCCAGCGGATCGCCGACGACTCAACCCTTTGACGCGTCTGTGTTCGTCGCTCGATTTGCGCTGGCGCAAACTCCCGGCCGGGCACCTGGGATACCGTCTGGTGAATGGCCGGCGACCAATGCACTGTCGTCTGCGTTGATCGGTCTCGAGGGCTGATCGGGAGAAATCACAGTGGCGATTCCAGCCGTGCAGACGGCGAGAAGCGAATCATTTGCCATTTGGACGATGGCCTTCCGGCCATTTTTCCTGGCGGCCAGCGCCTGGTCGGCGGCGGCGCTGGCCGGATGGGTCGTCATGCTCACCATGGGGCTCACATTGCCGAGTCGCTTCGCGCCGCTGACCTGGCATATCCATGAAATGCTGTTCGGATTCGTAATGGCAGCAATCGCCGGCTTCATGCTGACCGCGATTCCGAACTGGACCGGCCGGGCACCGATCAGCGGCAAGCCGTTGGCTGCGCTGGCGACGCTATGGCTCGCGGGCCGCCTCGCGTGTCTGGTCTCGGCCCTGATCCCGCTCTGGTTGGCCGCGGCAATCGATCTCAGCTTTCCGTTCCTGCTTTTTGCGGTCGCTGCCCGCGAGATCATCTGTAGCCGCAACTGGCGCAACCTGCCGATGCCCGTTCCGATCGCCATTCTCGGCTTTGCCGATCTCTTGATGCATCTGGAGTTGGCAGGCTTTGCCGTGCCCGTCGGCCTGGGGTGGCGCCTCGGGCTCGCGGCAATCATGGTCCTGATTTCGATTGTCGCCGGAAGGATCATTCCAGTGTTCACGCGCAACTGGCTCGCGAAGCGCGGCGTGGTTGATCTTCCGGCAACCCACGGCACGGTCGACAGCGTCGCACTCGGCACCCTTCATGCCGGAATGATCGGCTGGGCTTTTTTTCCAACATTTCAGCCAGTCGGTGCTGTGCTGCTTTTTGCTGCTGCGCTCAATCTCTGGCGGCTCATGCGCTGGCGCAGCATCGCCACATGGGCCGAACCGCTGCTGACCATCCTGCATGTTGGATATTTCTGGGTGGTGATCGGCGCCGCTCTGCTCGGCGCGTCGATGCTGACCGGTCAGGTGCCGAAGGCTGCCGCAATCCACGCGCTCACGGCCGGCGCCATCGGCACCATGGTGCTTGGAGTCATGACCCGGGTCTCGCTCGGCCACAGCGCCCGCGCACTCAGGGCGGATCGGATCACGGTTCTTATCTATCTGCTTGTGGTCCTGGCCGCCATGGTGCGCGTGGTGGCGGCGATCAGCGGATCGTCTCTCGCGCTGATTCAGATTTCCGCCGTACTGTGGATTGGCAGCTTTTTCCTGTTCACTCTTTGGTATGGGCGCATCATGCTGACGCCCCCCATCTCGAATTGAGCATCCGTGCAAACGTAGGCTGGGATGGCCACCAGACCTGGAGAACTCGCTGGTCGCGCATCGCGATCTTCTCGACGGCTCTCAGTGCGCAAACAATGCGTCATCCATTGGCTTCGGCCGATCGATAATGTGCGCCGGGGGAAACTCCATCTGCTCGATGATGTGCCTCCTGACGTCGACGCCCTTTGCCACTTCCGTTAGCACCAGACCTTGAGCGGTCACTTCGAAGACGGCACGCTCGGTAATGATTTGGGCGCGCTGACCGCGATTGATGACCCCATTGCGCACGGGGTAGGTGATCTGCTCGGCGCCGTGGACGAATTTCCGGACTTTGCCCTCCTTGCGGATGTTCAGCCCGTTTTGATCGGTTTCGATCTGTAGCCCCGCCGTGGTGAACGTGCCCGCGAACAGCAAGTGGCGGGCATTGTGGGCGATGTCGATAAACCCGCCGGCGCCGGGATTGAAGCTGCCAAACTTGCTTACATTGACGTTCCCGGCTGAATCGAATTGCGCGAATGCCAGCGCCGCAAACTCGCAGTTGCCGCCATCGATGAAATCGAACTGCGACAGACCATCGAGCAGAGCTTCCGGATGGCGGTTTGCCGAAAACTGCCAGTTGCTCATCACGAGGCCGCCGAACGGACCGTGCTCGGTCGTGAAGGCATATTCCTCTATTCTGCCATTGTCGAAGGCGCCCTGTTCCGCCATCACCAGAGGGGTGTCGGAGGACGCGCCGAAGCCGAAAATGCTGACGACGCCTGGCTTGATCTCCTGTGCCGCACGGCGGGCGATGATCTTGTCCGGACCGAACGGCACCGCCGGGATCTTGGACAAATCGAAGGGTTGTCCGCCGAGATAGGCGGCATCATGCGCGACGTCCGTCGTCATCATCTGCGCCGGATCGAGCACGACATGGTCAACCAGCGCCCCCGGGATTCTAACCGACTGCGCGCGACGGGTTCCACGCTCCACGCGCCGCGATACCTGCGCAATCACCCGCCCGCCACAGGCCTTGGTCGCCAGCGCCAGCGCCAGCGAGGAGGACAGCAACGCTTCGCTTTCGAACGACAGATTGCCGGCCGCATCGGCCTCCCCCGCCCGGATGATGGCGACGTCGATGTTCCAGGTCGGATAAAACAGATATGGCTTGCCGCGGAATTCAATCCTGTCGACCAGATTGTCCAGGGAACGCGCGGTCAGACGACCGCCGGTCTGATCCGGATCGATATAGCAGCCCAGCCCGATTTCGGTCATATAGCCTGGGCTGCGGCGCGCGACCTCCCGCAGCCAATGCATGCTGGCGCCGATCGGCCAGCTATAGGCCTCGATCGCATTCTCGTGGATCAGCCGCATCAGTTCCGGACGCTTGCCGGTCGCGGGGTTCAGCGGACTTATATAGGAGCCGGACACGATCCTCTTCATCAAACCTTCGATGGCGACGTGATCCATGCCGCGAATGCCGACGCCGTCTCCGGTCCCGCAAGGAAAGTAAAACGTCAGATCGCGCGGACTGCCTTCGCTGAGAAAGCGCGCGGCAAGGCTTTTGAGGACCAAATCCGGCGTGATCCAGCCGATCACGCCGACGCCGGCAACTGTCTGGCCATTCTTGATGGTTGCAACTGCAGTCTCTGCCGAACAGAACTTGTTCATCGGATATTCCCCCGCGGATTTAGATTTTCATGCCGAATTTTCGTAGCGTCGCCTTCGATGCGTCGTCCTGGCAGTTCTCGGCAAAAATCCGGTTTGCAAGCATGTCGCTGGCCTCGGCGTTGCCGTTGATCAGGGGCGTAAAGAAGCGTTTCGTGCTCGCCACGGCTACCCGCGGCAGCGCCGCGAGCCGCTCTGCGAGGGCAATTGCTTCGCGCTCGACGTCGGACAGCGGCACCAGATAGTCGGCGAGCTTCAGATCGTAGGCTTCGGCTCCCGTGATCGGCTCGCTCGCCCACACCAGACGCCGGGCCGCAACCGGTCCAATCCGCACGCTCAGCGACGCCAGCGCCCACGGCGGCAGCCACCCGTTCGGTACCTCCGGCATATGCCAGCGGCATTCGGAATGCGTTACGATCAAATCGCAGCCGGCCGCGAGACCGACGCCGCCGCCCAACGCAAACCCGCTGACGGCGGCAACAGCGGGCTTTTCCATAAATCCGATGGCGCGCACGACCCGGGCCGTCTCGGCCTCATGCGCGCACATCTGCGCGATGTCCATGGTCGCCAGTTCCTTGAGATCGCTGCCGGCGCAGAAGCCGGGAGGGGTCGCTGAAATGACGACGGCGGCGACCCCGTCGTCGCGATCGATTTCGGCGAAGGCGTCGCTGAAAGCCTGCATCAACTCGCTGCCCAGCGCGTTGCGCCGGTTCGAGCGATCGATGGTCAGAATCGCGACTTGACCTTGTTGTCTGCGTTTCAACATCGGGCGACCTTTCGCTGCCTCTTCGTCATCTATTGCCAAATCGCTCAAGCGTCGCGCGTGCTACGGGATGACGGCAATTGTCGGCAAACGCTTCGTTCGCCTGGATATCAAGGGCTTCAGCGTCCCCGAGAATGTCAGGCATGAAGAAGCGTTTGGTGGCGACGACCGCCGCCGCAGGAAGAACCGCCAGCCTGTCCGCCAGCGCCATTGCCACTTCGTCGGCGTGACCGGGTTCCGCGAGATGATCGACAACACCGAGGCGTTTCGCCTCGTACCCGTCGAACTCTTCGCTGGCGAAACAGAGCTTTCGCGCGGAGACCGCACCTACCCTCGAAATCAGGGCCCCCAGTCCCCACGGTGTCAGCCAGCCGATCGGAACTTCCGGCAGATGCCACCGCGCGGTGCCGGCAGAAACGACGAGGTCACAGGACGCGGCCAGGATAAATCCACCGCCGAGTGCGAAACCCTCGACCGAAGCAATCACCGGCTTGCGGAGACAGCCGAGAAGCCGCGCCATGTCGCCGGTCTCGGCTTCGAAGCGGCTGATATCCTCGAGCGAAAGTCGACCGATGAATTTCAGGTCGCTGCCGGCGCAAAACCCGGGCGGTTCGCCCCTGAGAACAATGGCGGCAATCAGCGGATCCCTGTCAAGGCGCCGAACCGCCCCGACCAGCGCCGTGACCAGTTCGCGATCCATCGCATTGCGCCGCTCCGGCCGGTTCAACGAAACGACACCGATACGACCGCGGCTGCTGACATCAAGCATGGGACGCCTCCGCTGGCGCAGCGCCGAAGTACAATTGCTCGACGACCGGTGACGCTTTCAACTGTTCCGGGGTGCCTTCGGCTGAGATCGCACCGGCGGCGAGCACGTAGGCCCGGCTTGCGACCTCGAGCGCCATCGCCGCATTCTGCTCGGCGAGCAAAATCGTCATGCCTTCCCGCGCCAGTTTCACGATGGTGAGGGATATCTCGTCGACGATGACAGGGGCGAGGCCAAGCGTGGGTTCGTCAAGCAGCAGGCACTTCGGCTTCGCCATCAGGCCGCGCGCGATCGCCACCATCTGCTGCTCGCCACCGGACATCAGGCCGGCCCGCTGGTTGCAACGCTCGCCGAGCCTCGGAAACATTGCGAACATGGCATCGATATCGCGCTGGATATCGTTGCGGTCAGAGCGGTGATAGGCCCCCATCGTCAGGTTTTCGAGGACGGTGGATTGGGCAAAGACCTGACGGCCCTCGGGCACCAATGCGATGCCAAGACTGACGCGCCGGGGCGTCGACATCGATTCGATTTCGATACCGTCCAGCTTGATCGAGCCGGAGCTGGCGCGCTTCAACCCGGCGATCAGGCGCATCGTCGTCGATTTGCCGGCCGCGTTGGCTCCGATCAGTGCCACCACCTCGCCCGCCGCAACCGAGAGATCGACCGCGCGCAAGACCTGATTCTTGGCGTAGTGCGCGGATATGGCTGAAAGCTCAAGCATGATGGCTTCGTCCGAGGTAGGCCTTGACCACGCCGGGATCAGCCAGCACATCGTGCGGAAGGCCTTCGGCGATCTTGCAGCCCTGCTGGAGTGCGATCGCCTGATCGGCAAACCTGGCCAGAAACGCCACCTTGTGGTCGATGATGCACAATGTGGTTCCGTGCGTCCGCAGATCTCGGAGCACGCTCTCCAGATTATGAACTTCATCGTTCCCGAGCCCGGATGCCGGTTCATCGAGCAGCAACAGCTCCGGCTCGCACATCATCGCCATCGCGACGCCAAGCATCTTTTCCTCGCCATAGGATAATTCGGCGGCCGGCTTGCTGGAGGAATCCTGCAAGCGGCAGAGTGTCAGCGCCTTTTCCGCCCGCGCGCGCAGGATCGCCTCGCCCTTGCCTGGCGACAGGAAGCTGCGCAGGCGGCCGTGGCCCTTCATCCGCGTGAACGCGAGGAAACTCGCGATCATGACGTGCTCCAGGACCGAAAGTTCGGAAAACAACTGCGGATTCTGAAAGGTCTTGATCACGCCCAGCGCCGCAATGACGTCAGGCCGTGCGCCCGCAATATCCCGGCCCTTCCAGAAAACCCGGCCGGCGCTGGGCGGCAGCAACCCCGCCAGCAGGCTGAGCAGCGTGGTCTTTCCCGATCCGTTGGGCCCGAATATCCCTACGATCTCGCCTTTGTTGATCGCAAATGACACATCCGACACCGCGATCAGGCCGCCGAAGCGTTTCGTGAGATTTTCGACCTTAAGCAGCATTGACCCGCCCCCTGGACAGCCCGGCGGCGAGACCGACGATTCCACGCGGCATCAGCAGGATCACGAGGATAAGGATCATGCCGTAGACCGCGACGCGTATTTCTGCGGGCAGCTCGATCAAATGCGGCAGCGAGGTCAGGACCAGCGCGCCAACGACCGGCCCCAGTATCGTGGACACCCCGCCAAGCAGCACCATGGCGATGGCGTCGAGCGCCTGGGTCACGGCAAGATAGGCCGGTTCGATATAGCCGGTGTAGAAGCCGTAAAGTGCGCCGGCAAAGGAGGCGATCACGTTCGAAATCGTGAACGCCAGCAACTTGTAGCGAAAAGTGTCTATTCCAAGTGTCTGCGCGAGGTCCTCATTGAGGCGTATCGCCGAGAAATTTCGGCCGATCCACGACCGCATCAGGAGCACTGAAAAGATCAGAACTCCGGTCAGGCAAACCAGGGTGAGAAAATACCAGGGAACGGTTTGCTCGATCCGCACGACGCCGCTTCCGGGGAGCCAGACAGTCGGCTTTTCCAGAACCAGCATACCCAGCGTTCCGTTGGTCACGCTGGTCCAGTTCATCGCCACCAGCCGGCACAGTTCGGCGAAAGCGAGCGTTACAACGGCAAAGTAGAATTCCTTCAGCCGGAACTTGAAGCATATCCAGCCGATCAGGATCGAAATCAAGACGACGATCAGCACCGCCACGAGATAGCCCAGCCAGAACGAAATGCCAAATCGCAGCATCGAGAGAAACGTGACGTAGCTGCCGATGCCGAAAGCGGCGGCATGGAACATGGTCAATTGTCCGGCGCCGCCGAATACGACGTTGAATCCGATCGCCAGAATGCTCAGCACGAAGGTGAAGATGAGGATGGTCAGAACCACATCGCTTCGCACCACCAGCGGCAGCAGGTACAGAGGAACCAGGAACAGCAGCGTCTTCACTTCTGGCTCCCGAACAGGCCAGCCGGCCGAAACAACAGGATCGCGACCAGGAATACGAGGCCATAGGCGTCGCGGAACGCCGACGGCAGATAGAGCGAGCCAACCGATTCGGTCACTCCCAGAATCACGCCGCCGGCGAGCGCGCCAAGCAGATTGCCGACGCCGGCAAGGATCGCCGCTTCCACCCCCTTGAGGATAAACAAGCCGCCCAACGACGGTTCGAGCGAGAACAGACAGGCGTAAAGCGCGCCGCCGAAGCCAGCGAGGGCGCAGGAATAGACTACGACCGCGGTCTGCAGCGCCTTGGTGGGAACCCCCATCAGCATGGCGGCTTCCGGATTTTGCGCGTAGGCGCGGGTCGCACGGCCGAGCCAGGCGCGCGACAGCCCGAGCCAGGTCAGCCCGATCACCGCCACCAACAGCAGGAACGCCACCACTTTCATGCGCGGCAGCGTGATCGATCCGAGAGTGAGCGATCCCGCGATGACCACGTCCATGTTCTTGGGCGTTGTCGTGAACAGCAGCAAAGCGCCGCTCTCCATCACGGAAATCAGGCCAATCGATACCAGCAGGCCGTTGACCAGATTGTTTCGCGTGAACCGAAACATCGCCTGGTCGGCGACCAGCCCGGCCACGGCGGCAAGCGCCACCGCAAACACCACCGCAACCGGAAAAGGCAACATCGCCAGATCGGTAAAATACCAGGTCGCATAGGCGCCGATCATCATGAACTGGCCAAGCGCGAAATTCACGATACCGGTTATGCCGAACGTCATTGTCACGCCGAGCGCGATAATTCCGTAAAGCGAGCCGAGGATAATGCCGTTGAGGATCTGCCCGACAACAACCTGCGTCATGCTTATGGCTCGACGTGCACCACCTCCTTGGCGCCGCCTTTCCTCAAATGAACGATGTCGAAGTCGAATACCTGCTCGGCATGATCATCGAAGCTGATCTTCCACATGCCCTGATAGGTCATGGAAAGAAGCGCGGCGCGGATTTTTTCGACGTCGTCGACCGTGCCGGCCTTCTGCATCGCCGCGACCAGCATATAGACGTGATCGTAGCAGGACGACGAGCAGAGCGGCGCCTGATCGTACGGGAAATCGCGCTTGTAGAAGGCTTTATAGGCGTCGATGAAATGCTTGACCTTGGGCTCCTTCTTCTCGGCCTCTTCGAAGTCCTTTGGTACATAGACGATGTAGTCTTCCAGGCCGTCCTTGTTCTTCAGGCCCGGTCCGATGGATCCGCGTACGAGAAAAAACTTCTTTGAGTAGTTGCCTTCGATCGATTGCCGCACGATGTCGTATAACGCCGCGTCGGAATAACCCGGGAACAGATAGTCCGGATGGAATTCGGCGATTTTGGCCAGTACGGGCGAGAAGTCCTTGGTGCCCGGTTCGAAATATTCGGTCATGGTCTCGATGCCGTGGGCCTTGAAGATCGGCTCGTAGATGTCGCCGAGCACCTTGCCGCCGGAATCGTTCTGGAACAGCATCGCCACTTTCTTGGGATGCGCCGTCTTGATCAGGTAGTCGACCATCTTCTCGCCAAAACCCTTCGGACCGGCGTCCCAGTTCCAGGTTCGGATGAGGAACTCGTTGCCGGGTTGACCGACGTAATCGTGAATCCGCGTACCGCCGCCGAGCATCAGGAATTTCCCGTTGAACTGCTTGGCATAGGGATAGATGGTGAGAAAGACGTTGGACAGAAACGGCCCGAACACGAACTTGACCTTGTCCTGTTCCAGCAGCTTCTTGAGCTCGATCGTTGCCTCTTTCGGGTCGCCGCGAGTGTCAGGCGCGATCAGGTCCAGTTTGTAGGTGGTGTCACCGACCTTGAAGCCGCCGGCCTTGTTGATCTCATCGACGGCGATCGGAACGCCTTGGGATGACATGTAGCCATAGATGGCGTTCGGTCCGGTCTGAGCTTCGATCTGCCCAAGCTTCACCGTTCCGGTTTGCGCAAAGGCAAAATTGGGAATTGCAGCCGCCAGCAGACCGACTGCCAGACAACCCTTGAAGATGCTCTTCATTTCCTCGACCCCTCTGGCGGCTATGTCTTGTTTGATGTCCAGCCCGTCGCCGCTGTTGGGCCGTCGCATATCGATTGATCTCAGATCACAGCGCCATCCTTGCGCAACGCGTCGCGGAGGTCGGAGACCGAAAGCTTGCGGGGCGAGGTCCCATCGCGCAGCGACATCGCCGCCGCCATGCCGATGGCCTGGCCATAGGAAAAGCATTGTGCCGTGACCCGCGCGGAGGCCATCGCCTCGTGCTCGGCCGAAAGACAGCGCCCGGCAACCAGGAAACCCTCGCCCGCGACCGGAACGAAGCTTTCGTAGGCGATGTCGTAATAGTCATCGAGCAGCCATTTGAGCTGTGGTTTTTCGCCGGAATGCAGCTCGATCGGCCATGCCGACCGCGCGATGGCGTGCTTGCTCTTGGCGCCGGCCACGACGTCTTCGTTGTTAAGGGTTGTGACGCCCCTGATCTGCCGGGTCTGGCGCACACCGACCTGCACACCGGTGTCGTTGACGAACGATTCTTCGCAACCCACCAGGCGGGCTTTGAAGAACCTTGCGTATTCACGGACCTGCTTGCGGCCCTGGATCTCCGCTTCCGTAATATCCTCGACCAGCAACGGATTCAGCTCACGGCCGTCCCGGCCGATGATACGCGTGCAATTGCAGAGCAGTTCGTTCGGGCGAGGCGTCGAGAACAGGAAAATCTTGGAGCGCGGAAGGTCATACTCCCTGCTGTTATGCAAATTGCGGATCATCTGCGAAACTTCATCGCCCATGATGGTGTCGTTGCCGTACTGCGCGCGAAGCCGCTCGATATCGACGCCCATCAGGCGAAACAGCATGGTCGGATTTTGAACCTTGCCGTCCTGGCCCATGAAGGTCTCAAAGCCGGCGAGTGCGGCAACATCCGCGTCCCCGCTCGCATCGATGGTCAGCCGGGCCCGGATCTCCGCCCGCCCCTGCTTGGTCCAGGCCAGCACGCCACGGACCTGCTCGCCTTCGGTCAGCACGTCAATAACCGTGGTGTGGAATAGGACCCGAACGCCCGCTTCCTCAAGGAAATGATCGCCGGCTTCGCGCCAGACGAGGGGATCGTGCGTCAGCGTATAGGTATTGCCGTATCGTTGCGGTTCGGTGATGCCGCCTTTGGCCTTCATCGCGTCGACGAACCGGCCGGCAAAGCCGAATACCACCTGCTCGGGAGGTTTCGCTGCGCCCTCGGTCGCCGCGTACAGACCACAGACCGTTCCGGACAATCCGGCAACCGCGGCGCCGCCGCAGAATCCGTATTTCTCCAGCAGCAGAACACGGGCGCCCGCCTTGGCTGCCGTGAATGCCGCGGCGACGCCGGCCGCGCCACCGCCGACAACCAGCACGTCGGTGTCGAGGGCGAGCTGCGCCCGCCGGTCCCTTTTTTCTGCCATCGGCTTTCTCTTTTTCGGTAATATATTAGAGATATTTCCAGATCGCTGTCAACAGGGTGGCAAAAGCGGCGATAAAACGGAGGAAGCCAGTCTGGCTGGGCTCGGTTGGCCCCACTTTGAAAAGTTACGAAATCACTGATATATTATTACGATACCATCGAGGTGACGGGATGCCGGTCGAACTTACGGAAGATGAAGCCGCGCTGCTGACGGCCGCCGACCGCTTCATTGAGCGAGAAATGAAGCCCTCGATCGGCGCCTATGTGCGGGAGCACCAGTTCCCCACCCCGATTGTGCAGGCCTTCGCCAACGCCGGATTCATGGGGGTCGCCTACGATCCGGTTTTTGACGGAGGCGGGTTGGGCGCACGCGGCGCCGCGCTATTGAGTGCCCGGCTGGCGGAAACGGAGCCGGGCTTCGCCGCCATCTTTCTCTGCAACAGTGCACCGATGACCGTGCTTGCCCGGTTCGGCTCTGACCAGATCAAACAACAATGGCTTGGTCCGCTGTGCCGCGGCGAAACACTGGCATCTTTCGGCGTTACGGAACCGCACGGCGGCTCAGACGTGGCGCAAATCAAGACCAGCGCTCGCCAAGACGGCAATGACTTCGTGCTGGACGGATCGAAAGTGTTTTCCACAAATGCCGGCACTCCGCTCCATGGATTGACGACGGTTGTCGCGGTCACCGATCCAGACAAGGGCCCCAAGGGATTGTCGACGTTCGCCGTGCCGGTCGGCACACCGGGATTCTCGATCGGCAGACCGGGCCGCAAGATCGGCTGGCGGATTGCTCCTTCCTGCGAGTTGTTCTTCGACGGTTGCCGCCTGCCCAAAAGCTCGATGATCGGCAACCGCGGCGACGGCCTGAAGCAGATCCTTACCACGCTTGCGATCGGCCGCGTGCTGGTTGCGGCAACCGCGCTGGGACTCGCACGCAAGGCAACGCGGCTGGCGATTGACTATGGTTCGAACAGAAAGCTGTTCGGGCACGATATCCTTCAGAACCAGGGCTTGTCCTTCCCGCTCGCTGACATCCTGACCAAATGCTACGCTGCGGAACTCATGATTCAGGACGCAGCGAAGCTCGTCGATGAGGGGCGATCGTTCCGGGGCGAGACCTCGATGGTCAAGCTGTTCGCCTCGGAGTTGGCGGTCGAGGCGGCCACTCTCGCAATTCAGATCCACGGTGGATACGGGGTCTTCGAGGAATATGATGTTTCGGGGCTTCTCGGCGAGGCCAAGGTTCTGACTCTGGTCGAGGGAACGAGTGAAATTCAGCGGCTTGTTATTGCGCGAGACCTCTCCGAATTTTAAGGACGAACACATTATGCGCAGCGCGAACAATCGCGGCACGGCCAAGGGCGGCCCTCCCATCGCTGCGCCGTGGATGCCTGATATGGCGCCGCCAACGGCCTCGCGCGGATCGAAACCGCGTCCGGACCGGCTGGCCGACATCGCGCATGGCAAACTCGAAGAGCTGATTGTGACGCTGGAATTGCCGCCGGGGAGTCTGTGGTCCGAAGCGATGCTGAGCGACCGCATCGGGATCGGCCGGACGCCGGTCCGGGAAGCGCTGCAGCGGCTGGCGTGGGAGCGGCTGGTCGCGATCATCCGCCGGCATGGCATTCGAATATCCGATATCGATCCCCACGAGCAGATGCTGGTGCTGGAGTTGCGGCGGGAGTTCGAGCCGCTGGTTGCGTCGCGTGCGGCCCGCCGCGCAACCGTCGATGAACGGCGATATCTGTCCAAGATCGCCGATTCCTTCATGGAAGCCGGCGTGACGGTCGACGTCATGAAATTCCTTCGCGTGCATTTCGAGTCCAAGCGCTTCGTCATTGCCTGCGCGCGCAATCCTTTCGTAGCCAACGCGTTTGCGCCCATCAATGCGCTGACGCGGCGATTTTATTTTGTGTACCAGCGTGAAACCAAGGACGTTGCCAGAGCCGCGGCGCTGCACGCAGCTGTGCTTAAGGCGATCGCTTCCGGCGACGAGGTTGCCGCCGCCGACGCCGCCAAGGCAATGGTCGACTATGCCGAGTATTATACCCGGTCAGTTATCACCGGACGAACAAATGTCTGAAGCGCTTCGCCGCGCGGAGTGCCGCTCAGGTTCGAGGATTGCGCGATGAGGATCCGCGGGCGGCGCGGGCGGGCGGCTTGCGCGCGGCGTCGGCCGCGAGACAAACCATTTCGGAAATTTGCAGGAGCTGTCTCGCCAGCGGATTGGTCTTGCGCCAGACCATGCCGATGGTTCGCGAGGGTTGCGGGTTCTTGAAGCGGGCGACTGACACCGATGCCGAGCGTGTCTCGACCGCAACGGCGATTTCCGGGATCAAGGTGACACCGATGCCGGCGCCGACCATTTGGACAAGCGTCGACAGAGAGCTTGCGTCCAGCACCTCGCGTGGCGGCGACGATCGCATTTTGCAGAATGACAGCGCCTGATCGCGAAAACAATGCCCCTCTTCCAGCAGCAGCAGGCGCATCTCGCGCAGCGCTTCGCCGCTCGGCACCGCCGTTCCCTCGTCCTCGCCCGGCCGCACCAGCAGAAAGTTTTCCGCAAACAAGGCGACCTCGGCAAGCGAGGGCTCGGACACCGGCAGCGCAACAATGGCGGCGTCAAGCCGACCTTCCGCGAGTTCCTCGATTAGCTTCCGCGTGAGCGTCTCGCGGACGTGAATGTCAAGTTCGGGATGGGTTCGAGTGAGGTTCCCAATGACCGCAGGCAGCAGATAGGGAGCAACCGTCGGGATCATGCCGATGCGCAGCCGGCCCACAAGCCGGTCCTGCGACGCCCGCGCGAAATCTCCGAGTTCATCGACCGAGCGCAGGATGTCGCGGACGTGTTGGGCAGCCTCTTCTCCGAAGTTCGTAAGCCCGACTTGTCGGGCGCCTCGCTCGATCAGCATGCCGCCCAGAGCTTCCTCCATTTCCTTGATCTGCATCGACAAGGCAGGCTGCGAGATCGCACATGCTTCTGCCGCGCGTCCGAAGTGGCAATGACGGGCCAGCGCATCGAAATAGCGAAGCTGCCTGAGGGTAAGGCGATTCATCAGAATATCTTATCGCAACGATCATTAGAGTCAATTTCACCTGATCGCTTGCGTTGCTTACAAACAGGGAAGAGGGTGGAAAGCATCAAGACCACCGCGACAGGAGGCAATAATGGATGAGACAACCAAGTGCCCGTTCACGGGCGGCGACCGCGCACATGCGAACCGCGACTGGTGGCCGAACCAGCTCAACCTTCAGGTCCTCCACCAGCACTCCACCCTGTCCGATCCGATGGGCGAGGCGTTCGACTATGCCAAGGAATTCAAGAGCCTCGACCTCAATTCCGTCATCAAGGACCTGCATGCCTTGATGACGGATTCGCAGGATTGGTGGCCGGCCGACTTTGGTCATTACGGACCGCTGTTCATTCGGATGGCATGGCACAGCGCCGGCACCTACCGCATCGGCGACGGCCGCGGCGGCGCCGGAGCCGGACAGCAGCGCTTCGCGCCCCTCAACAGCTGGCCGGACAACGCGAACCTTGACAAGGCGCGCCGGCTGTTGTGGCCGATCAAGCAGAAATACGGCCGGAAAATCTCCTGGGCCGACCTCATAATTCTCGCAGGCAACGTTGCGCTCGAGTCGATGGGCTTCAAGACCTTCGGTTTCGGCGGCGGACGCGCGGATGTCTGGGAGCCCGAAACCGACATCTACTGGGGCCCCGAGGGCAAGTGGCTTGCGGACGAGCGATACAGCGGCGACCGCGATCTTCAGAATCCCCTCGCCGCCGTGCAAATGGGACTGATCTACGTCAATCCGGAAGGGCCGAATGGCAAGCCGGATCCCCTCGCAGCGGCCCGAGATATTCGCGAGACCTTCGCGCGCATGGCGATGAACGACGAAGAAACCCTGGCGCTCATTGCCGGCGGTCACACCTTCGGCAAAACCCACGGCGCCGGCGATGCCACACTGGTCGGTCCCGAGCCCGAAGGCAGCGACATCGAGCAACAGGGCCTCGGCTGGGCCAGCAAATATGGCTCGGGCAAGGCAGGTGACGCGATCACCAGCGGCATCGAGGTGACCTGGAGCACGACCCCAACAAAGTGGAGCAACACCTTCTTGGCGAACCTGTTCGGCTACGAATGGGAACTGACCAAAAGCCCGGCCGGTGCGCATCAATGGAAACCGAAAAATGGTGCGGGCGCCGGCACGGTGCCGGATGCACACGACCCCTCGAAGCGTCACGCGCCGTCCATGCTGACCACCGACATCGCCTTGCGGCTAGATCCTGCTTACGAAAAGATCTCAAGGCGCTTCCACGAGCATCCGGATCAGTTCGCAGACGCGTTTGCCCGGTCGTGGTTCAAGCTCACCCACCGCGACATGGGTCCGGTCGTGCGTTATCTCGGGCCGCTCGTTCCGAAGGAGGAACTGCCTTGGCAAGACCCCATCCCCGCAATCGATCATGAACTGATCGGGCAGCAGGACATTGCCGCTCTGAAGGCGAAAATCCTCGGCTCTGGCGTTTCCATTTCCCAGCTGGTCTCGACCGCTTGGGCGTCGGCATCGACGTTCCGCGGCTCCGACAAGCGCGGCGGAGCCAATGGCGCGCGCATTCGCCTCGCGCCGCAAAAGGATTGGGATATCAACCAGCCCTCCGAGCTCGCGAAGGTCCTGGGGAAACTCGAAGCGATCCAAAAGGAGTTCAACGCTTCGCAGTCCGGCGGGAAGAAAGTCTCGCTCGCCGACCTGATCGTTCTCGGCGGCGGCGCCGCGGTCGAGAAGGCCGCCCGGGACGCCGGCCATGATGTCAAGGTGCCCTTCGCGCCAGGCCGCATGGACGCATCGCAGCAGCAAACCGACGCCGCCTCCTTTGCGCCGCTCGAACCGGCCGCCGACGGTTTCCGCAACTATCTCCGCGGCACGCAGCGCTTCTCCCCCGAGGAGCTGTTGGTCGACCGGGCGCAATTGCTGACGCTGACGGCACCCGAGATGACCGTTCTGGTCGGTGGTCTGCGCGTCCTGGGTGCGAATGCCGGGAAGGCCGCGCATGGCGTCTTCACCAGGCGGCCGGAGACGCTGACCAACGACTTCTTCGTCAACCTGCTCGACATGCACACGCAATGGCAGCCGTCCGCTGGTTCTGAAAGCGTGTATGAGGGGCGCAACCGGAAGACGAACGAGGTGAAGTGGACCGGCACCCGTGCCGACCTGATCTTCGGCTCCCACTCGCAACTCCGCGCGCTCGCCGAAGTCTACGCATGCGCAGACTCGAAGGAGAAGTTTGTGAACGACTTCGTGGCGGCGTGGACCAAGGTGATGAACCTCGATCGCTTCGATCTCGCCTGAGATACTGACCGAAGGCAGATTGAAAACATCATGGCCGGGCTTGTCCCGGCCATCCACGTCTTTCTCCCTGCGGCCGCGAATAGTCTAAGTTGTGGCCGCGAGCTGTCGGGAAGATGGACCGTCCGGCCATGCCTCAAGTTCGCGACTACCGAGGGGATTTCTTTCTTCGACCTGTTGGCACAGGTGAGGCCATCTGTCGGGACCGCGGGAGCGCTTGGTAGAAGGTTTGGCTATGTTCCGGGTCTCCCTGAGCGCAAATGGCGTTTCGCAACGGATGGCGAGTTGCCGCTCAATTCGGATTCACCTCTCGAGATGTGCCAGTCTCGCGCTCGTCCTGCTGGCGAATCCGGCCGTCGCGGGTCCTCCCTTCGTGTCCGACGATCCCGAGCCGACCCCTTACCAGCATTTCGAGATCTATACCTTCAACAATGGAACGAATTCCCGCCACGGCACCGGGGGCGAGGCCGGGATAGATTTCAATTACGGCGCCACGCCCGACCTTCAGCTCACGGCGACCTTGCCAGCAGGCTATGATCGCTCCCTCGGTGGCGGAACCAATATCGGGATGAGCAACGTCGAGCTTGCCGCCAAATTCCGCTTTCTGCATCAAGATATTTTCGGTCTCGACGTAGCCGTTTTCCCGCGCGTTTTCCTCCCCAGCGGTTCGAACCGTATCGGCGACAATCATGTCTCGCTGCTGCTGCCTGTATGGTTGGAAAAGGACTGGAATGGCGGATGGTCTGCCTTCGGAGGCGGCGGATGCGTCGTAAACGAGATCCGCTCAGCGGATTTTTGCGAGGCAGGTGCGGTCCTCACTTATCAGGTTCTTCCCAAGCTTCAGATCGGCGCGGAGATTTTCCATCAGACCGCGACTTCCGGCGGCACTCCCGCAACAAGCAGCGTGGGGGTCGGCTGGCGTTACGACCTGAACAGGAATTTCCATCTGCTTGGATATGTCAGGCGCGGAGTCCAGAATACGGACGAGACGGATCGCTATTCCTGGTACTCGTCCATTCTGTTCACCTTCTGAGCGAACGGCGTGCGCCACCGTAAGCAAGCCGGCATCGACAATTGTTTGCGCAAGCACGATAAAGCCCGCCTCAACTTGCGCTTCTGGCTTGCGGTTCCCCCGGATGCCTCCCCGCACGCTGGGGCAGGACCAGCATGCAACCGACGATGAACACCGCAATGACTGCGGAAGCTAGGGGCCGGCTGAGCGCCAGACCGCCGTGGCTTACCGGCTTGTCGAGGAAGTCGCCGACGGTCGCGCCGAGCGGTCGCGTCAGGATGAATGCGGCCCAGAACAATGCGACGCGGGAAATGCTCGTCCAGTAGTAAAGGGCTGCAAGAACAGCCAGCCCGGCCGCAAACACGAGCGCGCCGCCTTCGTAGCCGAGGCCGGTGGTGTCGGCCATCCAATCCCCGAGCGCCGTTCCCAGCGTCTGCGAGAAGGTGATGGCGGCCCAGTAAAAGGCTTCGACTCTGGGCCGGTACACGGTCTCGACCGAGATCGAACCTTCGAAATAGTACCAGAGCGCTAGAGTACCCAACAGCAGGGCCAGGAGCAGCGAGGAGCCTCCGGTGTATCCAATACCAAGCGACCGATCGCAGAAATCCGCCATGGTGGTGCCGAACGTTGTCGAGGCAACGATCGTTGCCCAATACAGGAACGGATGGAAGCGCTTCGCGAGGATCTGCGCGGCCACCAGCATGACCAGTGCCCCGAGGAAAATTGCCGTTCCGATGAGATACCCCCAGTTCAGCGTCATCGTCACGGAGTCGCCGCCCGTCTCACCGAGCGTCGTGGCGGCGATCTTGATGATCCAGAAGACGAGAGTGACTTCAGGAACTTTTGTGAGGGCGTCGCGTAGCATCTCGGACTTGTAAGCTGTCATGGCTTCACATTCAGTTGCATATTGCCAACGGGGAACGCACTGTTCCGTTTCCTTTGAGAGTTAGCGCAAGGCCCGAGGACTCGACATCGAGTGATCGGCCCCCTGGGCCTCGCGAATGCTCGCTCAGTCCGGATTTGGACCTTCCTTCTTGTTTTCGAGCACCGTGCCCGTCCGCGCGTCGACCCCGACCTCTTGGGTCACCGCGCCGCGCTTGATGTCGAACGAGTAGCGAAGGCCGCTGCCGCCCGCTTCCCGTTCAAGTTCCTCGTCCGTGACCTTTCCGGGGTGCGCTTTCAGGGCGATTACTCTCGCTTGTGCGATCCCGATTCTGGCCCGGTTTGCCAGCTCCTGCCCCGTGTATGCCTGCGCGGCCATCGTGCCCAACGCCAGGCTCGCGGCGGTGAGGCCAGCCAACGTCGATAATCTTCTGCTCATCTCTGATCCTTCTTCTGCTTCGCCGCCCCCTGCAACGGCCAAGCTGTTGCTCGCTCTCTCGTGCCGCGGCCGACTTAGGAGCGGCTTAGGACGAAGAATTTTTCTTGTGCTGCGTTAATCCGGTTTCCGGCGACATGTTCCCAGCGTGACTCCGCCCCTAAGTCTGCACTAAGTCAGGGAAACAATGCTGGGCTCGGCTTTGCGGCGTTTCGGACCGAGGATTTCAGGAATGCGAGTTCTACTCATCGAGGACGACAGGATGATCGGTTCAGCCGTCCAGCAGGCGCTGAGGGACGCGGCTTACGCGGTCGACTGGGTGACCGACGGCGAGGCCGCGGTCCACGCGGCGGAGAGCGAAACCTATGAACTCGCTTTGCTCGATCTCGGACTGCCGAAAGCCGACGGCCGCGACGTGCTTCGGCGCTTGCGCCTGCTTGGTCGCAAGCTTCCCGTCATCATCGTGACCGCGCGAGATAGCGTCGAGGACCGGATCGACGGGCTCGATCTCGGAGCCGACGATTACCTGATAAAACCGTTCGAAATGCGCGAATTGCTGGCGCGGATGCGCGCCGTGCTCCGGCGCGAGGCCAGCGGCTCCACGGCGCTCCTCAGCAATGGAAAGCTCCGTCTCGACCCTGCGACGCGGGAAGCGTGCTTTCTAGGAAAAGCCGCGCTGCTCAGCGCCCGCGAGTTCGCGCTTCTGCAAGCCCTGTTGGCGCGGCCAGGAACGATCCTATCGCGCGGCGAGCTCGAACGGCAAATCTACGGCTGGAACGAGGAGGTCGAGAGCAACGCCATCGAGTTCCTGATTCACACGGTTCGCAGGAAACTCGGAGCCATGGCAATCCGCAACGTGCGTGGCGTCGGGTGGATGGTGGAGCGCGCGTCATGATCGGGTCCTTGCGCGGACGTCTCTTCATTGGCCTGACTGCCATGATCGTATTGACTGGCGCGATCGGGGGCGTATTCGCCTATAAGTGGGCGTTCGATGAGGCCATCGAAATCCAGGATTCGGCCCTGATTCAGATCGCCAGCCTCGCCCAGAATGGCAGCTTCAACGGCGGCAGGCCGTCTCCCGAAATTGAGGAGGATGCGCAAGTATGGCTGATCGAGCTGGGAAATATCCCGCACGGCACATCGGACGAACGTCAACTTTTCGGGTTGAAGGATGGCCTGCACACAGCGAACTGGAAGGGACAAGCGATCCGCGTGCTGCTGAGAACGCGACCGGATGGAAGCCGATATGCCGCCGCGCAACCGACCGCGGTTCGAGATGACACCGCAGACGACATGGCAGTTCGAACCCTTCTGCCGATTGCCGCGCTGATTCCGTGCCTGTTGATTGTCTCGGCGCTCGTCATAGCGCGCTCGCTGCGCCCCATGATCCGGCTGGCGGGAAATCTCGATGCCAGACGCGCCGATGACCTCACGCCGTTGCCGGAGGCGGGAGCACCGACCGAACTGCATCCGTTTATCACCTCGATCAATGGATTGCTGGCGCGGATGCGGCTCTTGATGGATCAGCAACGGCGCTTCATTGCCGATGCGGCGCATGAGCTACGCACGCCGGTTACCGCGCTGAGCCTGCAGGCGGAAAACCTCGATTCGATCGAACTTCCCGAGGAGGCGCGAGACCGTGTTGCTGCGCTCAGGCAAGGCATGCATCGCACCAAGCATTTGCTTGAGCAACTGCTCGCGGTCGCACGGTATGAGGCAAAGCCCTTCTCCGACGACATGCAGCGGTTCGCGCTCGACGACGTGGCAAAGGAAGTCGCGGCCGATCTGCTGCCTCAGGCAGTCGATCGTGGTATCGATCTTGGCTTTGAAATTGTTGAAACGGTTACGGTCCGCGGCCAACCGGTCATGCTCGCGACCATGATCCGCAATTTGCTTGACAATGCGCTCCGCCATACGCCGCACGGCGGAAGGATAGATATCGGCGTCTATCACCAGGATGGCTCGGCGGTCCTGCAGATCGAGGACACAGGCCCCGGCATCGCAACCGCCGACCTGGAAAAGATATTCGAGCCTTTCTTTCGCGGCTCCCGCCCGGAGGGAGAAGGGACCGGCCTCGGCCTTTCAATCGTGAAGCGCATCGTCGAAAACCTGGGCGGCAGAATCACATTGGAGAACATCTCGGGCGCCGGCCAGTCGGGGGTTCGGGCCACGGTTCGGCTGCCGGTTGCCGCGAACTCAAAAACGAACGACCGCCGCCAGGACGCTTGATTTCGGCCATCAACCGCGGATATTCCAAATCCATCATTACGCGAATCATCAGTGTTGCGCCTCGCGGACGGGATCGTGATGCGATGCCTTTCTCGCGGAAGGCGCTGCGCGTTCGATTCAATTTTATTCAATCTTGCGGCGGCGAGTAACCTTCAAAAGTTAGGTTAAAAATCGAGTCAGATTGCGCGCCGGACCGCAAGTTGTATGGCTGATCGATGTCCTCGTCATTTCACAACGCCGACAAGCGAACGCACCGCAAGGTCATGCTGGTGGGCTTGATGTGCTGTGCGCTGTTTGTCGCGGTCAGCTTCTTCGCCCGCAAGCAGCCCGCCAATACCTACGTCTTGCAAAAGGCGGACAGGCTGGTCCGCACCGCCGGCAGCCCGGCATCCGCTAACTAATGCGTGACCGGTCGGACGGGCGGAACTCATCGCCAGACTCGACATTGTTTCCAGAGTCTTTTCAGGAGGCGACCATGTCTGAGTGGCGCGATACCATGGTGGAGCGACCGGCAGCCGATGACGCGGCGTACATGACGGGCTGGACGATTTCAGGCCTCGCCGTGCTCGCCACCATTATCGCCATCTGGATTCTCGGGATTTAGGCCGGCCGGTCCGCGTTTCCGAACATCTTCCCCCGCGTCGGGTCTCTGCGTAATACGTTGATAAAACACAGATATTTTTCCTGTGCCGTCTCGTCCATGGCTGGTTGGGCGCCTTATGCCGTGCTATTTTCTTGCCATGAGCGCATTCGAGACAGACAGCCTGCCTGCAGACCTGGCGTCTGAACTGGAAAGCAAGTTTTTCTGGTGGGAGCCGGTTGGCGTACAGCCCCGATCGCAGGCGCGAATTCTCGCCCAGGCGATGAATCTGGCGCCATTCGGCGAGGTGCGGCGACTTGAAAAGACACTGGGTCCTGAGCTGTTGGCCGAAGCGATGCTGGCGGCGGAGCCGGGATGGATCAGCGAACGGTCGTGGGAGTTCTGGCGCGGACGCCTGACGCTCGCGACCGGCCGGGCGATTCCTGACGCGCCTCCCCGGAGAACGTTCGATGCCGGTCAGTTTTGAGCCGAGGACGGCTCGCGCATCCAGGGGCCTCGTGGTTCGAGACGCGTGGCGTTGCCACGCTCCTCACCATGAGGGTCGAAGTCCTCGTCCTGAGGAGCGCTTGCGCGCGTCTCGAAGGATGAGGCCGCGGTGCTGGAAGATGGTCCAGATAAGGCGCGATCAACGCTAAGTCGGCCGCGCCCGTCGGCGATACGGACTGCTGGACTGGCAGGTCTGCGGCGATCGGACTAAAGTAGCCGCGAGCAAGCACCGGAGCATCGTCATGCGCGTCTTCACTTTGTTCGCCGCAATATGGCTTAGCCTAGTTTTACCCGCTCAGGCGGCCGATGATGTTGCCGCCGCGCAAGGCGTCATTCGCTCGCAGGTGGAAGCGTTCAGCCGTGACGATGCCACTGCCGCCTATTCCTACGCGGCGCCCGAAATCCAGGGCATATTCCCGCAAGCCGAATCTTTCCTCGGGATGGTGCAACGAAGTTACGCGCCGGTGTACCGCCACAAGAGCTTCGAGTTCGGAGAGGCCCGCGTGTCGGGTGGCCAGATAGCCCAGCGCGTCCACATCATCGACGCCACCGGCAAGCCGTGGGAGGCGCTGTATACGCTGGAGCACCAGCCGGACGGCAGCCTGAAAATCGTCGGCTGCGTGCTGTTGAAGGCGGGCCAGGACGTGTAACCGGCGCGCTCATGCCATCGCCAGCCGCTGCCGCGCCCGGATCAAGAGTGACACCATGATGGTGACGTTGAGCGCGTTCCAGCCGAGGCCGTTGAGGAACGCGGCGCCGTAGGAGCCGGTGGCATCGAAGATCACGCCGGATACCCAGCCACCGAACGACATGCCGAACACCGAGGCGAAGATCACGATGCCGACCCGGGTGGCGGCCTCGCGCGCCGGCATCGCCTCGCGCACGATGATGGCATAGCTCGGCACGATGCCGCCCTGGAACAGGCCGAACATCGCGGAAATGACGTAGAGCGAACTGAGGCTGTCGAAGAACAGATAGAACAACAGCGCAAAGCCCTGCGCCACCGAGCCGATCAGCAGCGTCCGAATGCCGCCGATCCTGTCCGCCAGAAAGCCCGAGCCGATGCGGCTGACGATCCCGAACGCCATCATCAGCGACAGCATCTCGGCGCCGCGCGTCACGCCGTAGCCGAGATCGCCGCAATAGGCGACGATGTGGACCTGCGGCATCGCCATTGCCACGCAGCAGGAGATGCTGGCGATGCACAAAATGACCGTCAGCGCATTGGTGCTGATTTGCAGGTCGACCCGCGGTGGCGGCGCGTTCTCGTGATTCCGCCGGGTGGCTTCGCCGATCTGGGCGCGCAACACCAGCAGCACCAGCGCCATGCTGACGGCGCAGAATATGCCGATGGCGATATGGGTGGTGCGCCAGCCGGCCGACTGCACACCCCAGTTGACCAGCGGCGGCCAGATCGTGCCACCGACGTAGTTCCCGCTCGCGACGATGGTGACGGCGAGCCCGCGATAGCGGTCGAACCAATGTGACGCCTCGGCCATCAGCGGCGCAAAGGTCACCGCCGTGCCGAGCCCGATCAGGAAATAAATCGCGATGAATTGCGACAGCGTGGTCGAAAGTCCGGCGATGACATAGGCGAGCCCGAGCAGGCCGATGCTGACCGCCATGGCCGTCACGATGCCGAAGCGATCGGTGATCCGGCCGGTGACGACGCCGCCCAGGCCGAAGCCGAGCATGGTCATGGTAAAGGCCAGCGAAACCGCGCCCCGGGTGGCCGCGAACTCGGCCTGCACCACCGGCAATACCACCACCACCGACCACATGCCGACGCTGCCGATCGAGCCGATCAGAAGCGCAAGCGCAAGCCTCACCCATGCCTGACCGGAATCCGGGATGAATGTTGCTGGAGCCGGCCCTGAATCGCTGGGAGCATGCACGGCTGGCAACTTCCCCGCCCACCGCCTCGCGGTCAAGCAGCATGGCGCGATATTGGGCATGCGTATGCCGTGGGGCAGTCGTCCAAACGGCCCGAGTTCGGATCGGCACCTCCCGAAAGGACGGCAACCGCTCGCCGTTAACCCTTTCCTAACCATAAACCGGGCAAAAATTGCCGGGTGAAGTCGAGTGTCGTCGACCGCGTAGAACGGGAGCTCCCGTGGACGCCAGTGCGGTACCTCAATTTCGAAACGGTGGTCTTCCGGCCGCCGCTCAGACGTTTGGGGCCGGCGGGCGTCATGCGCGGGGGGAAACAGCAACCATGGTCGATGTCACGGCGGGTGCGGGCGCAGGGGCGTCGAGGAGCGGGCTTCCCAGTCTCGGCGAGATCGTAAGAATCCTGAAGCGCGGCGACCTCGCGCTGGCGTTCGGCGTCCTCACCATCCTGGTCGTGCTGATCCTGCCGCTGCCCTCGGTGGTGCTCGACCTGTTCCTGGCGATCTCGATCACGCTGTCGATCCTGATCCTGATGACGTCGCTGTTCATCCAGGCACCGCTGGAATTCTCGTCGTTCCCGACCATCCTCCTGATCTCGACGATGCTGCGGCTCTCGCTCAACCTCGCCTCCACCCGGTTGATCCTGTCGCGCGGCCATGAGGGGACCGACGCCGCCGGCCACGTCATCCAGGCGTTCGGCAACTTCGTGATGGGCGGAAATTTCGTCATCGGAATTATCGTCTTCGCGATTCTCGTGATCGTGAATTTCGTCGTCATCACCAAGGGTTCGGGACGCATCGCCGAGGTCGCGGCGCGTTTCCATCTCGACGCCATGCCGGGCAAGCAAATGGCGATCGACGCCGATCTCTCCGCGGGACTGATCGACGAGAAGGCGGCCAAGGAGCGCCGCAAGGCGCTGGAAGACGAAAGCGGCTTCTTCGGCGCGATGGACGGCGCTTCGAAATTCGTCCGTGGTGACGCCGTCGCCGGCCTGCTGGTCGTCTTCATCAACATCATCGGCGGAATCATCATTGGCGTGGCCCAGCAAGGCCTCAGCTTCGGCGAAGCCGCGCAAACCTACACCCTGCTGACCGTCGGCGACGGTCTGGTGACGCAGATACCGGCACTGATCGTCTCCACCGCGGCCGGCCTGCTGGTCTCCAAGGCCGGCGTCAGCGGCGCCGCCGACAAGGCGCTGATGAAGCAACTCTCCGGCTATCCGCAGGCACTCGGCATGTCGGCCGGCGTGATGCTGGTGCTGGCGACGCTGCCGGGCATCCCGATGATCCCCTTCCTGTTGCTCGGCGGCGGGGCGGCGGCACTGGCATTCAACGCACGCAAGAGCAATCGCATCGCCAAGGCGGCCGAGGCCAGCGCGGCAGCCGCGCCGGCGGCGGCGGCCGCCGCGGCGGCGGCGGCGGACGAGCCGATCGCAACAGCGCTGAAGATCGACGATCTCAAGATCGAGCTCGGCTATGCGCTGCTGCCGCTGGTCAACGGCCCCGACGGCACCGACCGCCTGACCGAGCAGATCAAGGCGCTGCGCCGCTCGCTTGCGATCGAGATGGGCTTCGTGATGCCGGCGGTGCGTATCCTCGACAATGTGCAGCTGGAAGCGAACACCTATGTCATCAAGATCAAGGAGGTGGACGCAGGCACCGGCCGGATCTGGCCGAACCAGTTCATGGTGATGGACCCGGCCGGAAACCAGGTCGCGGTGCCCGGCATCCACACGGTCGAACCGACCTTCGGACTGCCGGCGACCTGGGTCGACGCCAGCCTGAAGGAGGAAGCCTCGCTGAAGGGCTATACAGTGGTCGACGCTGCGACCGTGCTCTCAACCCATCTCACCGAGCTGCTGAAGAACAACATGTCGGACCTGTTGTCCTACGGCGAGGTACAAAAGCTTCTGAAGGACCTGCCGAAGGAGCAGGGCGAACTGGTCAAGGATATCGTGCCGAGCCTGGTCACCATTTCGGGCATTCAGCGCGTACTGCAACTGCTGCTCGGCGAGCGCATCTCGATCCGCGATCTCTCGACCATTCTCGAAGGCATCGCCGACGCGCTGGCGTTCTCGCGCAACCCGGCGACGATGGTCGAACATGTTCGCGCCCGGCTGGCGCGGCAGATTTGCGCGCAGCACACATCGGCCAACGGCTATCTGCCGCTGATCGCGCTGTCGGCCAAATGGGAACAGGCCTTTGCCGAGTCGCTGATCGGACAGGGCGAGGAACGCAGCCTGGCGATGCAGCCGTCCAAACTGTCGGAGTTCATGACCGTCGTACGGGACAGCTTCGAGCGGGCGGCGCGCGACGGCGAGGCGCCGGTGCTGGTGACCTCGGCGGCGATCCGCCCGTTCGTGCGCTCGCTGGTGGAACGGTTCAGGTCGCAGACGACCGTGCTGTCGCAGGCGGAAATCCATCCGCGGGCACGGCTGAAGACGGTCGGGAGCGTCTAGCCGCCCGGCCAGCCGAAGCACCCCGTCCAACGGGCTTTTTCGCCACAGGCAAGTGATTTGTCGGTTGCCGCGAACTTGCACCCGATTTCGCGATCCGGCTGCCAATTAAGCCCCAACATACTCCAATATCTGAATTATCTACCGAATCTGACCGCTGATCCGGCCTCGGTGGATCGCGCGGGTTCAAGTCTTTTCACTGCCTTGTGATCGCCTCTTCGGAACCAGAAGCCGAATCCCCACGTTTCTTGCCATGAGATGTTGAACCAGTCGGCGGGTCGGGCAGACCAATCGGCAAAAGGCGGGAAGAGGCAGGAGACTTCCATGAACCATTCGATCTACAGCGCCGATCGGAGCACGCATCTTAAGATCGTGGTCGTGGCGCTTGTCGCGGGTATCGCGGTGGTGGGCTTCGGCATCTCGGCTCGCAGCTTTTCGAACGACGGATATCAGAGCGCGCGCGTCATCAAGGCCGGCAAGGCGGTGACGCTGACGAGTTCGGACATGTCCACCGTTCGCTGATGATTTTGTGAATTCACGCGGCTCTTTACCAGCCCCCCAAAGTCGCCACGTGAGTATGTAGAAGACCCCCAAGTTGACTACAGGACGACCGAAAACGCCCGCTCCCCCACGGGCGTTTTCTTTTGGGCGATCGCCTGTGCTTTCGCTGGTTGGAAGAGCTTCGCGCGAACCGGCGGCGCTTCTATCGCGACGACGCGGGAGCTGCGGCCGGCGGCACGGTCTCGATCAGCTTGCCGGCAAAGACCGGCGCTGACGTCGGCTTGCCGTCCGGCGAGCCACCGGCCTGCTCGATCGTCACCGCATAGGTCGCGGCCCTGACGGTCTCGGCGTCATATGACGCGAGCACCTGCCGCGCGGTGAAATCACCGGCGCCGATCACCCCCAGCGAGCGCGGCTGCGGCAGCTTGTCGGAGATCAGCCACAGTTCGAAACTCTTGCCGGGCTCGGCGGCGGCGCCGATTCGGCGGACCGTGAAATTCCTTGTCGCCCCGTCGATTGTGAGAATGAAGGCAGGCGATCCGCCGTCCTTCTGCAACACGGCGACATATTGCGCATCCGGCGCCGCCGGAGCCGCCGGGGTCCTGATCGCGACCACCTGAGTGCGTGGCTTGGGACGAAGCTGATCGGGCAGCATGTCCGGCCGGTAGATTCCGACCGCAATCATGGCGACCAGCGCCGCGGCGATTGCCGTCGTGAGCGTCGCAACCTGGCGCCAGCGCCGGGCCCGGTTGGACAGGAGAATCACGTTGGAGCTGTCGGTGGCCGCGACAGCCGGGGTCGGTGAGGCGACCATCGGTGGCGGCGCCTCGGGAAGCACCATCGGCGCCTGTGTTTCGGACAGTCCTGCCGCGGCTCTGATTTTCTGCCAGACCTCGGGCCGCGGCTCGACCGATCCGACCATCTGGTTCAGCACACCGAGCTTTTGCTCCCACGCCGCTACCAGTGCCGTGAAGTCCTGGTCACCGGCCATCATGGTCTCGACCAGCGTCCGCTCATCGGCATCAAGAGTGCCGAGGGCATATTCCGCGGCCAGCGCGATATGGTCTTCGCTGTAAGCCATTACCCCAGCCCAAGGCACTCCCGGATGTCCATCATGCTGCGGCGCAGCCATGTCTTTACCGTGTTCACCGGCGCCTCGAACTTCGCCGCCAGCTGCTCGCGGCTCCAGCCGTTGTAATAGGCGAGCAGCACGAGCTTCTGCCGGTCCGGCTCCAGACGGCCGACGCACTCCAGCAACCGCTTCAACTCTTCCGTCATCTCGCGGCGCGCCAGCGGATCGGGGGCGTCGGCAGCCACTTCCATCGCCGCCGGCTCCTCTTCAATCGAAACTTCGCTCCGCTTTCGAACGACGTCGATGGCCCGGTTTCGGGCGATCGACGCCATCCACGTGATGGGCGACGCCAGGCCGGGATTGAACTGTCCGGCACTGTTCCAGATCTTGACGTAGGCCTCCTGGATGACTTCCTCTGCCAGATCCTGTCGGCGCAAGATACGGAGCACTACACCAAAGAGTTTCGCCCGCGTCGCGGCGTAGAGGCGCTCAAAGGCGGCCTCATCCCCCTTGGCAATGGCTGCAATCAGCCAGACCAACTCAGCCGGGGTCAGCATTCAGCATCCTCGGAGGTCCCAATGCTCATCGCCGCTTTGCACCCACCCGCCGGCATCCAGCGCTGTCGTACCATACCCTGCGCCAAACCGGTCCACCAAGTCCGCGACGACCCTGTGGACATTAACGACGAACCCGGGCCTCGCGGCCCGGGTTCCAGCGATGTGAGGATGGGTCGAACGGCTCAGGCGATCGCCCCGATGCGCGCGCGCATCAGGCCGATACTGTCGAGGTCAGCCTGTTCGCGTGCATTTTCTTCGGCGCGTTCACGCGCCTGATCGCGCTCGTCAAGCAGCTCGACTTTCTTGAGTTCCTCGAAGGCCTCGGCAAGCAGGCCCCTGGCGTCTTCAAGCTGGATGCGCAGTTCGTCGGCGGACCGGGTCAGATTCTCCCGGCGCTGGATCGCCGCCTTGGCATAGGTCGGATAGGCGAAGTGCGAGGGATCGTTGATCCCGGCGCGTTCCTGTTCGGTTTGGATTTCACGCTCGAGGTCGACCGACATACGCTGGAAATCGGCGATCATGCCCTCAATCTGGGAAACCCTTCGCCGCTTCTCATCGACCTGAAACTTCTTCAGGCGGATTAGCGTTTCACGTGACTTCATCGACTCATACTCCCCAGAAGTCCCAATCGGCACGCGGGACAGTACCGGCCTCCCCGAGGGGCCCCACCGGCGGCTTCTCTACTTGTGTGGCACGGATGATGGCCTGACAAAGTTAGCGTTCCGTTTCCAAGCTCCCAAGGATTTGCTCAAGCTGCTGGTAACCTTCCCTAAGGCCGCTGACCTCGTCCTTGCCCTGGCGCAGAAAGGCCTCGAGCGGCTCATGCAGCCGGATCGCCTCGTCAACCTCGGTGCTCGACCCCGCCCGATAGGCCCCGAGCCGGATCAGTTCCTCCATGTCGGCATAGGTCGCCATTACCTGGCGGCCCCTGGTAATGGTTTGCAGGAATTGCGGATCGGCTGATTTCGGCATGGTCCGGGAGACCGATTTGAGGACGTTGATCGCCGGGTACCGGCCGCGCTCGGCAATCGCCCGCTCCATCACCACATGGCCATCGAGGATGCCGCGGACCGCATCGGCGATCGGTTCATTGTGGTCGTCACCATCCACCAGCACGGTGAAGATGCCGGTGATGGTGCCGGCGCCGATTCCGGGACCGGCGCGCTCGAGCAGCTTCGGCAATTCGGTGAATACGGTCGGCGTATAGCCCTTGGCGGTCGGCGGCTCCCCGGCCGACAGGCCGATCTCGCGCTGGGCCATGGCAAAACGCGTCACCGAATCCATCAGGCACAGCACGTCCTTGGCCTCGTCGCGGAAATATTCGGCGATCGCCAGCGTCAGATAAGCCGCCTGCCGGCGCATCAGAGCGGGCTCGTCCGAGGTCGCCACCACCACCACGGAGCGTGCCAGCCCGTCCTCTCCAAGGTCGTCCTGCAGAAATTCCTGCACTTCGCGGCCGCGTTCGCCGACGAGGCCGATCACGGTGATGTCGGCGTCGACATTGCGCGCCAGCATCGACAACAGCACCGACTTGCCGACGCCGGAGCCGGCGAAGATGCCGAGCCGCTGGCCGCGACAGCAGGTCAGAAACGTGTTGAGCGCCCGCACGCCAAGATCGAGCGGAGGGCCGACCCGCTTGCGTGAATGCGCCGGCGGCGGGGCGTTGCGATACGGCATTGGCGAAGGCCCCAGGGGCAAAGGCCCCTTGCCGTCGATCGGCTCGCCCATCGCGTTGATGACGCGGCCGAGCCACAACGGCGAAGGCCGCACCAGTCCCGTGGCATTGGCAATGACAGCACGGCAGCCGCGCCTGACCCCTTCGAGGCCGGCGAACGGCATCACCACGGCGTTGTTGCCGGTGAAGCCGATCACCTCGGACGGGATGAGGCGGTTGCCGCTGGTCTCGATCACGATACGAGCGCCGACCGACATCGCGTGAATCGGCCCGGCGATCTCGACCATCAGGCCGCGAACGCCGACCACGCGGCCATAAATGTTGACGCCGTCGATGTCGGCGATCTGTTCGGCCAGGGCTTTCATTGCGAAAACCTTAAGTTTTCACTCATTTGGAGCCTGCCCTTAACTTGGTGTTTACCCGCATCGTTAATCATTGCGTCACTGTCTTTGGTGACTGAGAGCGCTCGACCGTCAGAATGATGGGCGAGTCGCGGGAGTCGGTTAGGCCCGCCTCTTAATGTGGAACCTGAATGCCGGCGGGTACAAAAAACTGCTTCAACGCAACATCTTAGAGCGATTCGTAAAAAATTGCACTGAGAGACCTTGCGAACATGAATCAGATTTTGTTAACCATGTGTCGTCAGGATCCGAATCAGTTGTGCAAAGGCGTTTTGAGTGCCGCAAGTGCGGCCGACCTGACGCCCGGAGCGGCGACTATAGGGGACTGGCATGCGCGTTTTGCTGATAGAAGATGACAGCGCCGTCGCGCAGTCGATCGAGCTGATGCTCAAGTCCGAGAGTTTCAACGTCTATACGACGGACCTCGGAGAAGAAGGCGTCGATCTCGGAAAGCTTTACGATTACGACATTATCCTTCTCGACCTCAATTTGCCTGATATGTCGGGTTACGACGTGCTGAAGCAGCTTCGGGTGTCGAAGATCAAAACACCTATTTTGATCCTCTCCGGCCTCGCCGGCATCGAGGACAAGGTCAAGGGTCTCGGCGTCGGCGCCGACGACTACATGACCAAACCCTTCCACAAGGACGAGCTGGTCGCCCGCATCCATGCGATCGTGCGCCGCTCCAAGGGCCACGCCCAGTCGGTGATCCAGACCGGCGACCTCGTGGTCAACCTCGACACCAAGACAGTCGAGGTCGGCGGCCAGCGTGTGCACCTGACCGGCAAGGAATACCAGATGCTGGAGCTGCTTTCGCTCCGCAAGGGCACCACGCTCACCAAGGAAATGTTTCTCAACCACCTCTATGGCGGCATGGACGAGCCCGAGCTGAAGATCATCGACGTCTTCATCTGCAAGCTGCGCAAGAAGCTCGCCAACGCTTCCGAAGGCCGCAACTTCATCGAGACCGTGTGGGGCCGCGGCTACGTGCTGCGCGAGCCGCACGAGCAGGAAGAGCGCATTCCCGCCTGATCGCTGGGTTCTACCGCGAGCCGCAAGGCTCGCTCCTCCCAGACTGGACCCCGCCGCAAATGGCGGGGTTTTTGTTGGCAATACCTCGCGGTTTCTGCCGCATGCGATCCTGTAAGCGGGAGTCAGCGCGCCAGCGCGGCGGACGTCAGCGCCTGCGGCATCGCCACCACGCCAGGGGACATTGCTCGCGGGATGTTCGGGCGATAGAGGCCCCGCCGCGCCGGGAAGGGCCTGAAGACATCGGTCAGGCCGACCACCGTTTCCGCCGCGCCCAACACCAGGAAGCCGTCGGTTTCGAGCTGCCTTGCCAGCCGGCCGAAGGTGCCAGCCTTGGTTTCCTGATCGAAATAGATCAGGACATTGCGGCAGAAGATCACGTCGAACGCGCCGAGATGGGTGAAGTCATGCAGCAGATTGAGCTGCCGGTGCTGGACCATGGCACGGATATCGGCATTGAGCTGCCACAGTTCGCCGACCTGCGCGAAATGCCTGACCAGCATCTGGATCGGCAAACCGCGCTGTACCTCGAACTGGCTGAAGATGCCGGCTTTTGACTTTTCCAGCACCGCCGCCGACAGATCGGTTGCGAGAATCTCGACCCGCCAGCCCGCCAGTTCCGGGCTCATCTCCTTCAGGCACATCGCGATCGAATAAGGTTCCTGCCCGGTGGAGGAGGCCGCACACCAGATGCGCAGCGAGCGGCGGCTGGCACGGGCCTGCAACAGCTCGGGAAGTATCGTCGCGCGGAGATGCTCGAACGGAATCCTGTCGCGGTAGAAGAACGTCTCGTTGGTGGTCATGGCCTCGACCACCTCAGCTGCCAACGCGTCGGTACCGCTCCTCATTTTCTGAACGAGTTCGGCGATGCCGGACAGACCCGCTTTGCGGGCGAGCGGGATCAACCTGCTTTCGACCAGATATTGCTTGTCGGCAGACAGATCGAGGCCGGAACGCTCCTTCAGAAACCTGCGCAGGAACTCATAATCCAAGGGCGTCACGAACGATCTCCCGAAAACAGCCGAACCAGTTTCGGAGCGATCTGGCCGAGCGGCAGCACTGCCGCGCAAATACCGGCATTCGCCGCGGCCCCGGGCATTCCCCACACCACGCTGGTGGCTTCATCCTGGGCGATCACGTTGCCGCCGGCGGCGACGATGTCCTTGCCGCCGCGCATGCCGTCCGAGCCCATGCCCGTCAGCACCACGGCCAGAACGCCGCCCTGCCAGACATCGATCGCGGAGGTGAACAGCGGGTCGACCGCGGGCTTGCAGAAATTGATCGGCGGTCCGTCGTCGAGCGCGATCACGGCGTCGGTGCCGTAGCGGGTGACACGCATATGGCGGCCGCCCGGCGCGAGATAGATCTGACCAGTCTTGACGATCTCCCCGTCGACGGCTTCATGCGCCGGCCGGTGGCTCGAACGCGCCAGATGCTCGGCGAGAATCGTGGTGAAGGTCGGGGGCATATGCTGGGTGATGAGCACGGGAAAACGGTCGATCACGCAGCCGATCTCGCCGACCAGCGTCATCAGTGCCTGCGGGCCGCCGGTCGAAGAACCGACCAGCAGCGCACGCGGCGCCAAACTGCTGAAGGCGCGGCGCAGCAATTGCGGATTGGCGACGGCGGCCGGCGACGGGCGCGGCCATGGTTCACGCGGCCGGTCGAGGCCCGGTGCCAGAGGCGGACTGACCGACGCCGGAACGCTACGGCGAACCTTGGCGCCGAGCGAGCGGATTTTCTGCACGAGATGGTGGCGAAAGGTTTCGGCGGCGGTGGCTTCGCGGGTGCTTTCGGGCTTCGGAATATAGTCGGAGGCGCCGAGCGCCAGCGCTCTGAAGCTGATCTCCGCGTTGCGCCGGGTCAGGGTCGAGGCCATGATGATGATGAGGTTGCGTTTCTTCGCCAGCAGCAGCGGCAGCGCGGAGATGCCGTCGAGCTCCGGCATTTCGATATCGAGCACGGCGACATCGGGATTGACGCGCTCGAGCTGGTTGACGGCGTCACGGCCGGTACGCAGCGAGGCCGCCACCACCATGTCCGGCTCGGCGGCAATCCAGCGGGACAGCAGCCCCCTGATCACGGCGGAGTCGTCGACCACCATGACCCGCAGCGGTTCCTGCTGCGTCGAATTGGAGGTCGGGACGCTTGTCAACGCAACACTCATTACTCACCGGCTGCGGCTTTGGCCGCGCTACTGAAACGACAATGCCGAAGGCCGCTTTAGCCGCCGGATCGGAGCAAGCTGATCAGATCAGGCCGACTTCCTGGAATTTCGCGGTAACGATGTCCTTGTCGAACGGCTTCATGATGTATTCGTTGGCACCCGCATGCAGCGCGCGCGCGATATGCGCGACATCGTTTTCGGTGGTGCAGAAGACGACCTTCGGCTGGTCGCCTCCCGGCATGCGGCGCAGATTGCCGAGGAATTCATAGCCATCCATGATGGGCATGTTCCAGTCGAGCAGGATGGCTTCGGGCAATCCGCGTTTGCAGACCTCGAGCGCCTTCTCGCCGTCCTCGGCTTCGAGAATATGGAAATCGAGCCCTTCCAGGATCCGCCTTGCGACCTTTCGAATGACGCTCGAATCATCGACCACCAGACATGTCTTCATTTTAGCCTCTGCTTCTTGCCGGAAAAACCATTTCCATTGCAGTTTGAGTTCGCGGCGCGCCCATTCCTGATCTTACGCCGCCATTGTTGCAGGCATGATTTCGAGAACACGATCGACATCGAGGACGACCATGAGCTGGCCATCGAGGCGATGGACACCGCCGGCAAGCCTGGCCATTCGGGGGTCGAGATTGACGGGATTATCCTCGCGGCCATCGTCGGGGAGCCGCAATACCTCGCCGATCTGGTCGATCAACAGGCCATAGGATTCGCCGCGCAGATCGACGCCCACGGCCATCGGCGGCCGGCCGCCGTCGCTTTTGGGCAGCCCGAGGCGGGCGCGCATGTCGACCACGGTGACGATGCGGCCGCGCAGATTGAGCACGCCGGCGATCTCGCCGGGGGACAGCGGCACCCGGGTCAGCCGCTCCGGCATGAACACATCCTGCACGCGCGAGATCGGCAACCCGAACAACTGTCCGCCGATCACCGCGGTGACATATTCGGCGACCGTGCCTTCGGTCGTTTCGGTCTTGTTCATCCTGGTTACCTTGAACCTGTCATGACGTCCGGCTGCATCGGTGTCAGGCCGCCCTGTACAGTTCGGCGGTCTGTTCCTTCAGCGCCGCGATCAGTCCGGGACGGTCGAATTTGGCGACGTAATCATGGAAGCCAGCGAGCCGGCCGCGCTCGATCGCCGCCGGCGACACCAGCGAGGACAGCGCGATGATCGGCATCGAACTCAAATGCTGGTCGGCCCGGATCGTCTCGGCGAACTCGTAGCCGTTCATCTCCGGCATCTCGATGTCGGTCAGCACCACGTCGAACGGCTGGCCGGAGCGCAGCACCTGCAGCCCCTCCTGCGCGCTCGGCGCCACCCGCACCCGATAGCCTGCCGCCTTCAGCACCGGCGCCAGCATATTGCGGAAGAACGCCGAGTCGTCGACCAGCAGCACCGATTGCGCATTCAGCGACGGCCGCATCTCCTTGCGGTGGAACCAATCGGCGAACGCCATCGGCAGGAAGTGGCCGACATCGATCACCTCGGTGGCGCGGCCCTTTATCACCGCCGAGCCCAGAATGCCCTCGCTGGAGCTGGCGACCTCGATGTTGAGCCGCTCCTCGACAATGTCGATGATCTCATCGACCACCAGCCCCATCGAGCGGCCGTCATCGGCGAACACCAGAATCGGCTGGGCGCCCGAGCCCTTCAGGCCGACGCCGGCCATCTGCACCAGCGGCATCAGCTGATCGCGGTACTGCACCATGTAGCGGCCGTTGGAGAGTTCGATCATGTCGGCGGCGATTTCTTCCAGCCGGGTCACCAGCGCCAGCGGCACTGCCTTGGGCTGGCTCGACCCGGCGCGGAACACCAGCAGCGAGGTCAGCTGTTCGGCCGCACCGGCGCGCATCGCCGCGTTCTCGTCGGCGATTTCGTGCGATGCCGCGACCGAGGTCCCGAGCGCCTTGGCGATGCCGTTGGGGTCGATAATCATGATCACGGCGCCATCGCCCAGAATGGTATTGCCGGAGAACATGTCGATGTGGCGCAGCTTGGTCGACATCGGTTTGACCACGATTTCTTCGGTGTGGAACACGCCGTCGACCACGATGCCGAAGGTCTGGCTGCCGACCTGGGTGACGACGATGAAGCCGTTCTCCGGGTCGGAGGAAGAGCCGTCGTCGATCCCGAGCAGCTTTTTCAGGTGCACCAGCGGCAGCAGCTTGTTGCGCAGCCGCAATACCGCGGTGTCCTTGATGCGCTCGATGCGGTGCTCGGAATTGGCCCGCGCCCGCACCAGTTCGACCACCGACAATTGCGGAATCGCGAAGCGGTCGCCGGCGGCCTCCACGATCAGCGCCGAAACGATCGCAAGCGTGAGCGGTATCTTGATGGTGACGCTCGACCCTTCGCCCGCCACCGACTTGACGTCGATGGCGCCGCCGATCTGGTCGATATTGGTGCGCACCACGTCCATGCCGACGCCGCGGCCGGACACGCTGGTCACGGCGGCCGCGGTCGAGAAGCCCGGCGCGAAGATGAATTTGTGGATCTGCGCTTCCGTCATCTTCTCGAGATCGGCCTCGCTGACGAGGCCATTGGCAACAGCCTTGGCCTTGATGCGCTCGGTGTTGAGGCCGCGGCCGTTGTCGGCGATGCAGATGATGATATGACCGCCTTCGTGATAGGCCGACAGCCGGATCGTGCCCTGCTCCGGCTTGCCCGCGGCCAGCCGCTCGGCCGGCGTCTCCAGCCCGTGATCGGCGGAGTTGCGCACCATATGGGTCAGCGGGTCCTTGATCAGGTCGAGCACCTGGCGGTCGAGTTCGGTGTCGGCGCCGTGCATCTCGAGCTCGATCTGCTTGTTCAGTTCGCCCGACAGGTCCCGCACGATCCTCGGCAGCTTCTGCCAGGCATTGCCGATCGGCTGCATCCGCGTCTTCATGACGCCTTCCTGCAGCTCGGCGGTCACATTCGACAGCCGCTGCAGGGGCACCTTGAACTCGGTATCGTCGTTGCGCCGGGAGATCTCCAGCAGCTGATTGCGCGTCAGCACCAGCTCCGACACCATCGTCATCAGGTGTTCCAGCGTGTCCACATTGACCCGGATCGACTGGTTGGCGATGCGGTCGCTCTCGGACGATTCCGGTTCGGCGGAGAGTTTCCTCGGCGCCGGCTTCGTCTCCCTGGCTGACGAAGCGCGCGGCGCAGGCGCCGCCGGCTTGGCGGGCGCGGCAGCCTCCGTCGCGGTGTCGCGGAAGGCGCGTTCCAGTTCATCCAGCGAGACTTCGCCGGGACGCAGTTCGCGCTCGAGCGTTTGGGGCACCAGCGTGCCCTGAACCGCGATCGGCGGAGCCGACGCCGCCGCGATCGGCGGAGCCGACGCTGCCGCGATCGGCGGAGCCGACGCTGACATCCCCTGCACCCCGCGCTCAACCATCTGATGAAGCTGGACGATCAAATCCTGATCATTGCCCTCCGGTTCCGCCTCGGTGGCTTCGAGGCGGGAGAGGATTTCCTTGATGCGGTCGATGCTGGCGAGGATCAGGCTGACCGCCTCCCCCGTGACCGGCATGCCGTCGCGGAATTTGCCCATCAAGGTCTCGCCGGCATGGGCCAGCGCTTCCAGCCGCGGCAACCCCAGAAAGCCGCAAGTGCCCTTGATGGTGTGGACCAGACGAAAGATGTTATCCAGAATCCTGGCGTTGTTCGGATCCTGCTCGAACCGAACCAGCTGATTATCGACGGTGTCCAGGCTCTCGCCCGTCTCCGTCAGGAACTCGCGCAGCAAGTCGTCCATGAACCAGACCTTCGAACCCACGGGCGCGCACGACTTCGACGCGCCTTTCGGGGTCTGGGCAGCTTCTATGCAAAGCGTTTAATATTGGTTGAGCAACCGGAAAAGAACGCTCTCAACAAAGAGATAAGAACGCCTCCCGCCGGCTGGACGCAGGCCGTCAAGCACTGGTTAACCATGTTTGCGAGGCCGTGCCCCTATGAGGCTGTTACCACAACCGAATCCCCGTCGGGCGCCAGCACCACCTCCAGTCCGCAGGACTGGGCCAGCAGCCGCGTGTAGTACGGCTGCACCGCGTGGGCGTCGACACTTGAACTGCCGTCGGAACGGAGCAGGTCCGCAATGTTTTGCGGCATGCGCGCGTTGAGCCCGCTTGCCGCGACGCGAAAGCCCATGGCATCGCCGTCGCCAACCGGATCGACCGTGAGCGTGCCGCCGCGTGGAATGGTCTGCTGCGCGATCACCATCATGTTCAGGAGCAGCTTGACCCGGTTTTTCGCCAGCAGCAGCCGCGGCAGATTCCAGACGACCGTGGTCTTGCCGTCCTCAAGGTGACCCTTCGCCATGTTTTGCGCGTCGCCGAGATCGATCTGCGCACCCGACGAACCTGCGGCACCGAACGCCAGACGGCAGAACTGCAGCCGCGCCGACGCGGTCCTGGCGCTCTTGCGGATCAAATCGAGGGCAAATTCCCGATCGTCCGGCTTGGGGTTGTCGTCGAGCACCTCAAGCCCATTGACGATCGCGCCCACCGGACTGATGAGGTCGTGGCAAACCCGCGAACACAACAGCGCCGCAAGTTCGAGGGCGTCGGGGGCGGGACCGGGGGGCGAAGTGCCAGACATGAGCTATTCCTGGGGATCTGCACGGCGCGGGACCAAGGCGAATCACACACGCTCGCTGGGTTGATACACTGCGGACGCGCGGACTGCCAACACAGGGCGGGGCTGTTCCGACTTCATCGTACCGGAGTTCATCGCCTGGGTGATCCCGCGGCGGCAATCGGGCCTATTGTGCGAGACTTTGCTTGAGTTCCGGCCAGCGCAGCCTGGCCTTGCGCAGCACATCGGAGGGATCGGTGGCGAAGGTGTCCCGGGTCTCCTCGCGGCCGAACAGATAAAGCCGCTCTCCCGAGATCAGCCAGAACCGCGGGTTACCGGCGACCGTGACCCCGCGCGCCACGTCGGTGGGGTCGTAACCGCCGAACTGGGGCCCGTAAATATCGGGATGAGCGACGAAAGACGCCCGATTGCCCTCGTTGCGGAAGCGCCAGACCGCCCCCTGCCCGTCTGCCTCGTAGGCCTCGACGCCGATTTCGGGGCGGGCATCGGTGAAGTAGGCAACGGGGTCGAAGCCCTCAATGGCCAGACCCGTGAAGCGATTCAAGACCACCCGCTCGGTGGTGGCCGCCGCGGCTGCGGCCTCGGGGCGAACCATCACGCCGAGGCTCAGCCCCACAAGGCTCGCCACGGCAGTAATAAAGGCTATTCCGGGGCGCCAACCGTTTCTTTCCTGCCGCTGTGCCGTCATAGTTGGTGCCGATAACATCCGAGTCGGGGACAATGGACGCAACCTAAGGCCGCGTTTGTTGGCGTCAGGTTAAGGCGGCGGCCGCGATTTGATATCCAGGGGTTTTTCATGATTTTCGCCTCACGCCTTGCCGCGGTGTCGCTCGCCGCGATGATGTGCTGGACCGTGCCTGCCTCAGCGCAGCCAGCGGCGCCGGAGCCCGCCGCCGCGCCGCAACGCGCGCCCGGTGCCGGCACCTATCAGTCGGACGAACTGGTCAGCGCCGGACACCGGTTCTTCGGCAATGTCTCGCGCGGGCTCGCCTCGGTCATCGAGCGCGCGGTAAGCCAGTGGGGGCTGCCGAACGGTTACGTCCTGGGCGAAGAGGGCAGTGGCGCCTTTGTCGCCGGGCTGCGATACGGCGAAGGCACGCTCTACACCAAGAATGCCGGCGATTTGCGGGTTTACTGGCAGGGACCGTCGGTCGGCTTCGACTGGGGCGGCGATGGCGCTCGCACCATGACGCTGGTCTACAATCTTCCCGCCACCAATGCGATCTACCAGCGCTTTGCCGGCATCGAGGGCTCGGCCTACATCATCGGCGGCTTCGGGATGACGGCGCTGACCGCCAACAACATCGTATTGGTGCCGATTCGTTCCGGCCTCGGCCTGCGCCTCGGCGCCAACATCGGCTATCTCAAATACACGCCGCGCGCCACATGGAACCCGTTCTGACGCTTTCTTGAGCGAACAAAAACGGCAACTGCGCTGTTAACGAATTCAAGTTAGCGCGGCATTGGGCTGGCCTTGGCCCCGCAGCCCATGGCATTGTGAATAACGACGCGTTTCTCGCTGGAGCACCACCTATGGTCGAACCGATCATGTATCTGGCGATCGGTTTTCTAGTCTCGATGCTGTTATGGCTGATGATCGTGCCGCTGGTTCACAACCGCGCGGTGCGGCTGACGACCCGGCGCATGGAGGCGGCCACACCGCTGTCGATGGCCGAAATCCAGGCCGACAAGGATCAGCTGCGCGCGGAATTCGCGATGTCGGCGCGGCGGCTCGAGATGAACGTCGATCAGCTCAAGAACAAGACCACCAGCCAGCTTGCCGAACTCGGCAAGAAATCTGACGCGATCAACCGCATGAAGATCGAGCTCGGCGAAAAGAACGCCACGATCTTTTCGCTCGAGGCGCGCGAGAAGGCGGTGAAGGAGCAGTTGCGGGCGACCGAAGAGGAGTTTGCCGCCAAGACGGAGGCGCTGCGCACCGCCGAGCAGGCGCTGAGCGACAAGCAAAACGAGCTGGCGAAGATCCATGCCGAATTATCCGACCGTTCGATCATGGCGCAGAGCCGCCAGGTCGAACTGGTGGCGGTGCGCACCCAGATCGACGAACTGAAGCAGCGCGTCGGCGAGGCCGAAAGGGATTTTGCCTCGACCCAGGCGCGGCTTGCGCATGAACACGCCGAATCGGAAACCGCGACGCGTGAACTCAACGAAGCGCGCGGCCGGGTCGAGAATCTGAGCCAGCGGGTCACCGATCTCGACCGCCAGCTGATCATCCAGGTCAAGGAAGCCGAAATGCTCGGCAGCCGCGTCACCGACCTCGAAGCGCGCCTCGCCACCCAGGGCAAGCTACTGGCCGAGCGCGACTATGAAAACAGGCAGCTGCGGCAGTCGAGCGAGGCCGCCCAGCGTCTGGTCGAGGAATTGCGCGACGAACTGCAGGCATCGAGCGGCGGCAAATCGCCTGCGATCGAAAAACTGCGCACCGAGAAGGCCGCCATCGAGGAGCAGCTTCGGCTGGCCCGCGACGAGCGCGCCACAACCCAGCGCGACCTCCACGCAATCCAGCAGCAGGCCGAGAGCTCATGGGCGACCGAGCGCATGGAGAACGCGCTGCTGCGTGAACGCATCAACGACATTGCCGCCGAGGTCGCCAAGCTCGCAATGACGCTCGAGGGGCCGAATTCGGCGATCGAGGCCATGCTGGCGGCAGAACCGGCGATTCCGGCGAAGACGGCGCGGCCCGTCAATGGCGCCGCAGCCAGCGATAGCGCCAACAGCAGCCAACCGGAGGGCGGCGGCACGCTCGCCGAGCGAATCCGGGCGCTGCAGTCGCACGCCTCCCGCGCCCGTCAGCACGGGGCGTGAAGCTTTCCGCCCGGTTTGCCGCCTTTGGCTTGACACCCCTGCCCCGCACAATATGGAACAAAAAGTGAACTTTCTGTTGACGTTATTGTTTCACATGATAGTATGAGTGAAACAGCAACGTCAGAGGGATTGTTCCTATGGCTGCTCAAATTTTGCCGATGCCGGGCTTCAAGGCGCCCGCAGACCCGGTCGGATACTTCGTTAGATTGGGAGATAGCGGGCATCGTCAATTAGCGGATTTGCACGCCGAAGGGCGATTTTCGCCGAAGCGGTTGGTCGTCGATGCATCGCGCCTGCGCCATCAAAAGGAATTGGTGGAAGCATTGCGAGCGTCAGGCACGCGTATCATTTTGGATACAAAGGCAGCAGAACTTTCATCCGCCAGAAACTGATGAAGCGAATGGAAGCTCACAGTCACCGCGTTGAGAAATTGCGCGCGACGCTGGAGAATCTGTATGAAACTCGGGGCATTGATACGCCGCAAGTTGCCAATAATAGAAAAGAAAAGTTCAAATAATACGGGAGCACGCCTAACATGAGTACTGCTCAAAGCACCGTCGCTAGATACATCAATGATCTAGAGAGAATTGGCGGCCTAAGAAGCACTGATATTGCTAACATTACTAGCGTGTCGAAAGCGACTGTAACACGCTGGACTAAGGGAGCCTTGAAGCCACGACCGCATATGCAACTGGTATTGTCAGATTTGCATTACGTGGTTGGTAGGCTCCAGGAGTATTACAATGCTGACGAAATCCGTGCTTGGCTATATGCACGCCACCCCCAACTTGATGGTGAACGTGCAATCGATGTTATTAATCAAGAACAATCCGAGCGCGTTCTTAGTGTTCTAGATCGCCTAGATGCAGAGGCATACCTATAGGAATGGCCACACTGCATCGCGCCAGAGATAATGCTCTAATCGACGCGCTTGAGGACATTGCGCCCACCAAGCTCACTGGACACGTTTGGCGCGTAGTACGAACAGGTCGCGACGTGCTTGCCTCAAGCTCTGTGGGCGGACGTTGGGACGATACGACATTTGATGTTCTATATACATCTCAAACGGCCGACGGCGCGCTTGCGGAGATGCATTTTCACCTTTCCCGCGGTCAGCCTGTAATTCCGTCGAAGGTCTCCTACCGGCTGTACCAACTAAAGATCGACCTCACCAAAGCACTAAGGCTGGCCGATCTCGCTGCAATTGGAAAACTGGGGGTGGATACAAGCCGCTACGGTGCCCTATCATACAATGACAGAACGCAAGAGTATCCACGAACGCAAGAGATCGCCGAAACCGCACACTTCGTTGGTTTTGATGGATTGATCGTACCCAACGCTCGATGGTCATGCATGAATGCAATCGCATTCACAGCCCGAATTGGGCCTGACTCACTTGATGTTACTAAAGACCATGGTCAAATTGATTGGGGTGCTTGGCTAACGAAGCCTTTTGGATTTTGAGCCACGGACCCCGTTCACCTCTCGCTCGAACAATCCCGGAACTATCGCGCAAACAAGCAGCTCGGATTTTGGCAGTCTCTGCGAGGTGGTGACGTTGGAAAGCGCTCGGTGGCTGTTCATGATGTGTCTTGCAGCTTAGGTTCGGCAGTTTCAGCCGGACATCGTTCTAGCATATGTGCGCAGTCGAAGCCGCTACCACACACGCAAATCGCAACGCAGTCGAAACCTAACAATCACTGCGACGCTATGGGGAAAACTCTGCGAGTGCTCTTTGCTATGATACCCACGCGAAGAAATTTATGGTTTCCACGAAAATCGCTCCCCGCATATTCCCAGCGGACTGCACGGATTTTGCACGGATATGGACGCTGTATGTCGCCTTTTCGTGCCGGTTTAAGGCTGGACGGCGAGCACAGAACTGAATAGAAACCCTTGGTATCACTACAGTTAGGGCGCATAGCTCAGCGGGAGAGCGTTCCCTTCACACGGGAGAGGTCCAAGGTTCGATCCCTTGTGCGCCCACCATCGTCCCGCGCAAGTCTACTCTCGCGGCGTTCAGGACCGATCACGGATAACTGATCATGGCGTTGGAACCGGACCCTCGCCGGTTCCGTTGAGGCGCGCCGGTCAAAAACACGGAGGTTCATTCATGCGCAAACTGATCATCGCCACGGCCGCCCTCGCCTTTCTCTCCTCGACGGCTTTCGCTCAGGACAAGCCCGCCGCGACCACCGGGGCTGCGGCGCAGAGCGGCGACACCATGAGCAAGGGCGAGATGTCGAAGGACAAGATGAGCAAGAAGAAGATGACCAAGAATTCGAAAAAATCGACCAGCAAGATGGGCAGCGAACCCAAACAATGACGATCTGGCCGCCTCCGGGCGGCCTTTCATTTGAGCCGGCCAGCCAGCCAGCCGGACAGCGCCTGCTCGACCACACCACCGACATAGACGTCCGATGACGTGACGCCGGTCTTCGCAAGCGTCATATAGATGCCGATCCGATAGGCAAACCACAGATGCGGATCGGTCAGCGCGCGCAGTTTGTGCCGGTCATGTTCCGGCGGCTGATGGTTGCTGGCCTTGCGGACTTCGACCGCGAGCAGATTTTCCGGAACGGCACGGCGGTGCACGACGATGTCGGGATAGACCGATTTCCCGAGATGATCGTCGGTCGAGACAATCGATCCCTTCGGCAGCCGCAACGTGCGCTCGCCCAGCCGGTCGTAGTCGCAGTCGACGTCCCAACCCTCAAACTGTCTTTCCAGATGCACCGCCAGCCGGTGCGTCAGGGTCCGCTCCCCGAGATCCTTCTCAAGCAGATAGGTTTCCCGCGCATAGAACTCGCCGAGCGCGCGCACCACCTTGTCGAGTTCCGACTGTATCCCGGCCTGCATCTCGCCTCCCCCGAGGCGTCGTGATGGCCGATCTCTGCGTCGGATCGATGACGCTTTACATCTGCACTTCGATCAGTCGCGGCCCCGGCTCGGCGATGGCTTCCGCCAGCGCCTTGTTGAAATCGTCGGCGGTCGCGACCGCGCGGCCGGGAACGCCCATGCCCTTGGCGAGCGAGACGAAGTCGATGGTCGGACGGTCGAGCTTCAGCATGTCCTGGGCGCGCTTGCCCGGCTCGCCGGCGCCCACGCCGTCGAATTCGCCGCGCAGGATCTGATAGATGCGGTTGGCGAACACGATGGTGACGACGTTGAGCCCCTCGCGGGCCTGGGTCCACAGCGATTGGATGGTGTACATCGCGCTGCCGTCGCCGACCATGCAGATCACCTTGCGATCGGGGCACGCCACCGCGGCGCCGGTCGCGATCGGCGTCGAAAATCCGATCGACCCGCCCATGTTCTGCAGCCAGTCATGCGGAGCAGCCGACGCGGTCGGCGGAAAAAACCCGCGGCCGGTGGTGATGGATTCGTCAACCACGATGGCATTTTCCGGGATCGCCACTGCGATGGCCTGGGCAATCGAGGCGTGATTGAGGGCGCCGGTCGGCCTGGCAAGCTCGACGAGCTTCTGTGGCTTGACGTCCTGCGGCTTGGCGCCGACCGCCCCCGCCAACGCCTCCAGCGCCGCAATCGAATTTTCCCCCCACGACGTCATGCGGTGAACCTCGCAACCCTCGGGTTTCAGCATGCTCGGCTTGTTCGGATAGGCGAAGAACGCGATCGGATCGTTGGCCTCGACCAGAATGATGTGCTTGAAATCCTTCAGGATCGGCAGCGCCTGCTCGATCACGTAGGGAATCCGGTCAATCGAGAACCGGCCACGGCCCCGCGCCATCCGCGGATGGAAGGTCTGACCCATCACCTTGCAGCCGGTCTTGCCGGCAATCTGCTGCGCGAGCGCGAGGCCCTGTTCGGTCAGCGCGTTGCCGGTAATCAGCAGCAGCGTCTGGGCGCCGCCGCGCAGCACCTTTGCCGCCTCGTCGACGGCCTGCGGGGAATAACTGATGCGCTGGCTGCCGGCCGGCACCTGCGCAATGCCATCGGCCTCGTTCCAGGCGGTGTCGGCGGGCAGGATCAGGGTGGCGATCTGCGGCGGAGAGCTCTTGGCCGCCGCGATCGCCGCGGCGCCATCGGCGGCAACCGATTTGGCATCCGGCGAGGTGCGGACCCAGGCCGACATCGGACGTGCGAGGCCCTCGATGTCGGAGGTCAGCGGCGCATTGTAACCGATGTGGTAGGTGGCGTGCTGGCCGACAATGTTGACAATGCCGGAATGCGCCTTCTTGGCATTGTGCAGATTGGCGAGGCCGTTGGCGAGCCCCGGTCCGAGATGCAGCAGCGTCGAGGCCGGCGTGCCCTTCATGCGGAAATAGCCGTCGGCGGCGCCGGTCACCACCCCCTCGAACAGCCCGAGCACGCAGCGCATGCCCTCGACCCGATCCAGCGCGGCGACGAAATGCATCTCCGAGGTGCCGGGGTTGGCAAAGCAGACGTCAACGCCGCCCGCCACCAGGGTCCGCACCAGACTTTCCGCACCGTTCATCCGTTCATCTCCCGTTCGCGATCGCCTGATAGGCTGCCGAAGATCAATCATTCCCTGCGGGTTTCGTCAAAGGTTCGCCGGGCATTGCTGCCATCGCCGACGCAATAGAGTTAACCGGGTATCCGGAAATGACCGCTTCGCCGGCGCGCTGCTTGCGAAATCGCCTCAAATATGGCCTGTTTTGCGCTGCAATCAGGATTCTTGCGAGGAACAACATGACCCGGGCTTTTGCGTTTGTGATGGCGGCGATCACCCTGTTGGCCGGGACCGGGCTGGCGCAAGCCGAGAGTTTCGACAGCCGCGATATCATGGGTGGCGGCCCCAATTTCAGGGCCGGCGGCGCCAGCCCGGTTCCGCGCAGCACCGTCAATTTCGACAGCCACTACGCGCCGGGCACCATTGTGGTGAACACCGCCGAGCGACGGCTTTATCTGGTGCTGCCCAACGGGCAGGCGCTGCGTTACGGCATTGGTGTGGGCCGCGACGGTTTTCGCTGGAGCGGCGTTCATCGCGTCTCGGCCAAGAAGGAATGGCCGAGCTGGACCCCGCCCTCGCAGATGCTGGCGCGGCGGCCCGACCTGCCGCGCCACATGGCGGGCGGCATCGACAACCCGCTGGGCGCCCGCGCCATCTATCTGGGCTCGACGCTCTATCGCATTCACGGCTCGAACGAGCCGGAGACCATCGGCCAGGCGGTGTCCTCGGGCTGCTTCCGGATGACCAACGACGACGTAGCCGACCTCTATAGCCGGGTCTCCGTCGGCGCCACCGTCATCGTGAAGAACTAACCCCGCAGCGAACCCAAAGAACCCGCGCCGTTGCATCGGCAAGCCTGCCCGATCGGCCTTGCGCCTCCGCACCGGTTGCGGCAGCGTTGCGCGCATGCACGCTGCTTTCCGCTCTTCGCATCGCTTGGGGATCATCGCGGTCGGCCTGGCTGCGATCGCCTTTGAAGGCGCCGCCTGGCTGTCGGCGGCCTCCGCCGAAATCCCCGCCATCGCCTCGCGCCAGCGCGCCGAAAAGAAGACCTTCACCGACGCCGAGATCAGCGAAGGGTTCTTCAAGACCGCATTCGGCGCCGAGTTCCATCTGGCCGGCCGGGTCGACCGCATCCGGAAATACGACATGCCGGTGCGGGTGTTCGCCGAGGGGCCCGGGCGGGCGGATCGAAAGGCGCAGCTCGCCATTGTGGTCGCCGACATCGCGCGGCGGGTGCAGCATCTCGATATCGCGATGACAGAGAGCAACGATGACGCCAATATCGTCGTCAACCTGGTGCGGGACCGCGATCTGCCACGCACCATCGCGAGCCTTTACGGCAGTGAGCGCGCCCGCGAGATCGGCACTTCGCTCGACCCGCAATGCCTGTCCGGCTTTCGCAAGAACGACCGGTTCGAAATCGAGCATTCCGACGTTATCCTCACCTACGACAGCAGCGATTTCACGTTTCTCGATTGCGCCTATGAGGAACTGCTGCAGTCGCTGGGCCCGATCAACGACACCAGCTCGGTGCCGTGGACCATGTTCAACGACAATGTGTCGATGGGATTCTTCGATGTCTACGATCAGTACATCCTCAACGTGCTGTACGATCCGCGCATCAAGGCCGGCATGACCGTGCAGGAAGTGAAGGCCGTGCTGCCCGAAGTCCTCGCCGACGTGCGCGCCTGGGTGAAGCGGGTCAACAGCCTGCCGGAGTAGTATGGAAGGGCTCCGCGCAATGACATCGCCGGCTCGTCATTCCGGGATGCGCCGCTTGGCGCAGGCCCGGAATCCATAACCACCATTCGGGAGTATGGATTCCGGGCTCGCGCCAAGAAAGAGGCGCGCCCCGGAATGACGGCGGAGGGCGTTCCCGCGGCGCGAAGGCGCCCGAATCGCGAAGCGGAATATTTTTGCAAGCTGGGCTGGACATGGTTTTTAGTGATTTGCCCGTCGGGCAAATCACCCTCGTCATTCCGGGGCGCGCGGAGCGCGAACCCGGAATCCATAACCACCGATGCCTGTTGTCAACGGCACGGCGGCCCCGGTTTCGCGCCACATCAACGTTCGTGGTTATGGATTCCGGGCCCGCGCCAAGCGGCGCATCCCGGAATGACGAGGGTTGGCAGCTTTCGCGATGGCGTACTACATCTATCTCCTTGCAAGCCCGAAGCACGGTGTGCTCTACCGAGTTACAAATTGATATCGGTGGTTATGGATTCCGGGCCTGCGCCAAGCGGCGCACCCCGGAATGACGAGGGTCGTCAGCTTTCGCGGTGGCGTACTACGTCTATCTCCTTGCGAGCAGGAAACACGGCACGCTCTATCTTGGCGTGACCAATAATCTCGTGCGACGCGGGCATGAACACCGGACCAAGGCGGTTGAAGGCTTCACGGCGCGTTATGGCGTCGACAAGCTGGTCTGGTTCGAAATCTACGATGATGTCGCGACCGCTATTGCACGCGAAAAGGAATTGAAGAAGTGGCGGCGCGACTGGAAGACCCGGTTGATTGAAGAACAAAATCCAGGGTGGGTTGATTTGTATCCCGGAATTTCAAATTGACGTGGTTATGGATTCCGGGCCCGCGCCAAGAGGCGCGTCCCGCAATGACGGCCGTCGCCATCACACTCACGCCGATTTGTCGAACAGCTCCCGCCCGATCAGCATGCGGCGGATTTCGCTGGTGCCGGCGCCGATCTCGTAGAGCTTGGCGTCGCGCAACAGCCGGCCGGTCGGATAGTCGTTGATATAGCCGTTGCCGCCAAGCAGCTGGATCGCGTCGAGCGCGCATTGCGTCGCCTTCTCCGAGGCATAGAGAATGGCGCCCGCCGCATCCTCGCGCGTGGTCTCGCCGCGGTCGCAGGCCTTGGCCACCGCATAGACATAGGCCCGGGAGGCATTCATCGTGGTGTACATGTCGGCGATCTTGCCCTGCACCAGCTGGAAGCTGCCGATCGGCTGGCCGAACTGCTGGCGCTCGTGCACATAGGGCATCACCACGTCGAGGCAGGCCTGCATGATCCCGAGCGGCCCGGCCGCCAGCACCGCGCGCTCGTAGTCGAGACCGGACATCAGCACGTTGACGCCGCGGCCGACTTCGCCGAGCACGTTTTCCTCCGGCACTTCGCAATTCTCGAACACCAGCTCGGCGGTGTCGGAGCCGCGCATGCCGAGCTTGTCGAGCTTCTGCGCGGTGGCAAAACCCTTCATGCCTTTTTCGATGATGAAGGCGGTGATGCCGCGCGGGCCGGCGGCCGGATCGGTCTTGGCATAGACCACCAGCGTCTCCGCGACGGGGCCGTTGGTGATCCACATCTTGCTGCCGTTGATGACATAACGGTCGCCCTTCTTCTCGGCACGGGTCGTCATCGACACCACGTCGGAGCCGGCATTCGACTCCGACATCGCCAGCGATCCGACATGTTCGCCGGAAATCAGCTTCGGCAAATATTTGCGTTTCTGCGCCTCGTTGCCGTTGCGGCGCAGCTGGTTGACGCAAAGGTTGGAATGCGCGCCGTAGGACAGGCCGACCGACGCCGACGCCCGCGATATCTCCTCGACCGCGATGCAATGCTCGAGGTAACCCAGTCCCGATCCGCCATACTCCTCCTCGACGGTGATGCCGTGCAGGCCGAGCGCGCCGATCTTGGGCCACAGGTCGCGGGGGAATTGATTGCTCTTGTCGATGTCGGCGGCGCGCGGCGCGATCTCATGGGCCGAAAAATCCTGCACGGTATCGCGAATCGCATCCGCGGTCTCGCCGAGATCGAAGTTGAACATTCGATGCGCGTTGGGGATCATGGTGGGGTCGCCTCCGGACGGATCTTGCTGCGGCTGTGCGCACAGCCATATTCCTTGCGATTCAGCTTGTCACGGGCCGGCAGGGCTGAGAAGGGGCTTCCGCCGACCGCCCTGCGGCAAATGCCCTGATGGGGTCAAGATGCTGCAAACTTTCCTTGCCCTTGCCGGCGCAACGGGATGTAATTCGCTCAAACGCCGCTCTCCGGCGCGCCCCGCGGAGACCGGCCATCAGGGAGTGGACCGATGCATGCGACGATCGATCGCGATCAGGATTCGCTGCAGAGCGCCGCGCGCGAGCGCGCCTACTCGATACCGATCGAGACCTTCGATCCCGGCGATCCCGAACTGTTCAAGACCGACACCTTCTGGCCGTATTTCGATCGGCTGCGCAAGGAAGAACCGGTCCACTACTGCAAGGACAGCATGTTCGGGCCGTATTGGTCGGTGACTCGATACGCCGACATCATGGACATCGAGACCAATCATTCGGCGTTCTCGTCGGCGTCATCGCTGGGCGGCATCACCATCCGCGACGTCGCGCCCGACCTGCGCCGCGAAAGCTTCATCGCCATGGATCAGCCGCGCCACAGCGCGCAGCGCCGCACCGTGGCGCCGATGTTCACGCCGACGCATCTCGACCAACTCGCCATCAACATCCGGCGGCGCTCGGCGGAATGCCTGGACAACCTGCCGAAGAACGACGTCTTCGACTGGGTCGATCGGGTCTCGATCGAACTGACCACGCAGATGCTGGCCGTCTTGTTCGACTTCCCCTGGGAGGATCGTCGCAAGCTGACACGCTGGTCCGACGTGGCGACAACGCTGCCCGGTCCGGATGGCGTGGTCGCGACCGAACAAGACCGGCAGGCCGAACTACTGGAATGCGCGAGCTATTTCGGGAAGCTCTGGAACGAGCGCATCAACCAGCCGCCGAAGAGCGACCTGTTGTCGATGATGGCGCACAGCGAAGCCACCCGCGACATGGATCCGAAGAATTTTCTCGGCAATCTGATCCTGCTGATCGTGGGAGGCAACGACACCACCCGCAACACGCTATCGGGCAGCATCTATGCGCTGGACAGGAATCCGGACCAGTACCGGAAGCTGCGCGAAAATCCGGCCTTGATCGACAGCTTCGTGCCGGAAGTGATCCGCTGGCAGACGCCGTTGGCCCATATGCGCCGGACCGCGATCGAGGACATGGAATTCCGCGGTAGGCAGATCAGGAAGGGTGACAAGGTGGTGATGTGGTATGTGTCGGGCAACCGCGACGAGGAGGCCATCGAGCGTCCCTATGAGTTCATCATTGACCGGGCTCGGCCGCGCACTCACATCTCGTTCGGTTTCGGCATCCATCGCTGCGTCGGACTGAGACTTGCCGAACTGCAATTGAAGATCATCTGGGAAGAGATTCTGAAACGTTTCGACAATATTGCGGTGGTCGCCGAGCCCAAGCGGGTGTATTCGAGCTTCGTCAAGGGGTACGAAACCCTGCCGGTGCGGATCACCGCTTGAGGAATGTCCGGCGATATCAATTTGGGATCGATCGACGATGAACATTCAGACCACGTTCAAGGCCGACAAGGCAGCCGTCCAGCGCGCCGCGCGCGAGGAGGCCTATTCGACCGCGCTGAAGGATTTTCATCCCGGCGCGCCGCGCCTGTTTCAGAACGACACGCTATGGCCCTGGTTCGAACGGCTGCGCAAGGAAGAGCCGGTGCACTATTGCACCAACGCGCCGATCGAGCCCTATTGGTCGGTGACCCGATACAACGACATCATGCATGTCGACACCAATCACGGCATCTTCTCTTCCGAGTCGAGCCTCGGCGGCATTTCGATCCGTGACCTGCCGCCGGGCTACGACCAGCCAAGCTTCATCGCGATGGACCAGCCGCGGCACAGCGCCCAGCGCAAGACCGTGTCGCCGATGTTCACCCCGACGCATCTCGACGAATTGGCGGTCCTGATCCGCCAGCGCTCCGCCAGGGTGCTCGATGCGCTGCCGCGCAACGAGACCTTCAATTTCGTCGAGCGGGTATCGATCGAGCTGACCACCCAGATGCTGGCGACGCTGTTCGACTTTCCCTGGGAAGACCGCGCCAAGCTGACCCGATGGTCCGACGTGTCGACCGCGCTGCCAAAGAGCATGATCGTCGAATCCGCGGAGCAGCGCCGGGCCGAGATGGACGAGTGCGCGGCCTACTTCACCAGGCTTTGGAACGAGCGCGTCAATACCGCGCCGCGCAACGATCTGATCTCGATGATGGCGCACAGCGACGCCACCCGGCACATGGATCCCGACAATCTGATGGGCAACATCATCCTCTTGATGGTCGGCGGCAACGACACCACCCGCAACACCATGAGCGGCTCGGTGCTCGCGCTGAACGAGAATCCCGACCAGTATCGGAAGCTGCGCGGCAATCCGGCGCTGATCGATTCGATGGTGCCGGAGGTCATTCGCTGGCAGACGCCGCTCGCGCATATGCGGCGCACCGCGCTCGCCGATACCGAAATCGCCGGCAAGACCATTCGCAAGGGCGATCGGGTGGTGATGTGGTATGTCTCGGGTAACCGCGACGAAGAGGCGATCGAGAACCCCAACGATTTCATCATCGACCGCGCCCGGCCCCGCACCCATCTGTCGTTCGGCTTCGGCATCCACCGCTGCGTCGGCATGCGACTGGCCGAACTGCAGCTCAAGATCGTGTGGCAGGAGATGCTGAAGCGGTTCGACCGGATCGAGGTGGTCGGCGAACCGAAGCGGGTTTATTCGAGTTTCATCAAGGGCTACGAGTCCCTGCCGGTGCGCATTCCGGCCTGAACATGTCTGCGCCATGAACAACGGGCTTGACCCATCAAGCCTTCCAAAGCCATGACGGTGCCGGGTTTCCCCGCGCTGGAGGCCTGCCATCCGCACCGTTCCATGCAACCCACAGGCTGCGCCCGACCTGTCAACCGAGTTCCGATGACCGCAACCGAACCCGACGACCATGCCGACATTCGCGACGCCGTCGCCAAGCTGTGCGCCCAGTTTCCCGGCGAATACTGGCGGAAGCTCGATCGCGAGATGGCCTATCCCAGCGCCTTTGTCGACGCGCTGACGCAGGCCGGCTACCTGTCGGTCCTGATTCCGGAAGAATATGGCGGCGCCGGGCTGAAATTATCCGCCGCAGCCGCCATCCTCGAAGAGATCCAGCGCGCC
>Ga0208849_1000146_pt1 | contig 69167 bp, 59 predicted proteins | sample NGESurdeep072012_10_FD_184470 | JGI IMG/M metagenome (GOLD analysis project Ga0208849, IMG submission 184470) | Arctic peat soil microbial communities from Barrow, Alaska - NGEE Surface sample 53-3 deep-072012 (SPAdes) | ecosystem: Environmental > Terrestrial > Soil > Wetlands > Peat ...
GCCCGTGGTCAACAGCGCCGCGGAGATCGCGTCGACGAAACGGCGCTGGGCCGCGTAACTGTGCGCGAGGCCCTGAAAGGGCTTGGTGGTCGCGCGCGCCACCGGTGACGTCGAGCGCAGTCCGAAGTGGTCCAAGGCGACGTGGACGTCAGAAAGTGTGGGCCCACGACCCACGACGCTCGCGCGCTTTGCGGCCACCGCGGCCACGCCGACGATGACGTCGTGCAGGTCCTCGGGGTGCTCGAACGCCAGTTTCTTGCATTCGCGGTCGGCGATCGTGAGGGCGTACCCCTCACCCGGGGCGGGCGTTCCCATTCCTGTTCCGGTCGGGCGAATAGCGGATCGCTCGAGTCCGGGCTTCGCCGTGCGCCCGAGTTCGGGAGTCTGGGTCGTCATGGTCGGTCGAACTTCGCCAGCGAGGGGAACGGGTGAAAATGAGGGTTGGGCCACGCGTTCGAGGTTATCGCTCCGAGGGAGCGCTCAAACTCTGGTCAACCACTCTTCGTACTGCGGGCGCTCACCTCGAATGGCTTGGTGGTACGTCGTCTTGATGGCCGTCGTGATGGGTCCGGGACGTCCGTCACCGACGGGTCGGTCGTCGACCGAGGCGATCGGGACGACCTCGGCGGCGGTGCCGGTGATGAAGGCCTCGTCGGCGAGATAGAGATCGTCGCGACGCATGGTCTCGAAACTCACGTCGTATTGCAGGTCGTTCGCGATCTTCACGATGCTCGCCTGGGTTATCCCGCGCAGCGCCCCGGCCTCAGACGGCGGAGGACTGATCAACAGACCGTCACGCACGATGAAGAGGTTCTCCCCCGTGCACTCACTCACGAGCCCGTCGGGGCCGAGCATGATCGCCTCGTCGTACCCGGCGTGCACCGCCTCTGCTTTGGCGAGACTCGAGTTCACGTACCCGCCCACCGTTTTCGAGGCCGTCGGCATCGTGTTCGGGTGATGGCGCGCCCACGAGGAGATCTTCATCCGCACACCGTTCTCGGCGCCGTGATCGCCCAAGTAGGGACCCCACGACCACGCGGCGATGGCCGTGTTGACGGGCGCGCCGATGGGATTCACGCCGATCTCGCCGTAGCCGAGGTAGACGAGGGGACGGATGTAGCACCCGTCGTGCAGTTCGTTCACGCGCACGATCTCCACGGCCGCGTCGCAGAGTTCCTTCAGTTCGTAGGGGACCTCCATCATCAAGATCTTGCAGCTACGAAGAAGGCGCTCCATGTGTTCCTTCAAGCGAAAGACGGCGACGCCGTTGGGCGTCTTGTAGGCGCGAATGCCCTCGAAGGCGCCCGTGCCGTAGTGCAGCGTGTGACTGAGTACGTGGACCTTCGCGTCTGACCAGTCGACGAACTCTCCGTCCATCCAAATCTTCTTCGTGGGAGTGATGGGGGGCATTTACAACCTCTCTGTGATCATCTTCGTGACGCCCGACGTGCCGAGCGAGGCGACGTCACCGTCAAAGTCTTGCACCGCGGCGGCGACGCGCCGCGCGGCGTCCACTTCGCCGAGGTGTTCGAGCATAAGGGCCGACGACGAGATCGCCGCCAGCGGATTGGCCCGGTCGGTCCCCACGATGTCGTGGGCCGCGCCGTGCACGGGTTCGAACAGCGACGCGCCGCTCTTCTCGGGATTCAGATTGGCGCTAGCGGCGTAGCCAATCCCGCCCGTCACGGCGCCAGCGAGATCGGAGAGGATGTCGCCAAAGAGGTTGTCGGTGACGATGACGCCGTAACGCTGCGGATCCTCGACGAAGTAGATACAGGCCGCGTCGACGTGTTGGTAGTCGACCTCGACGTCGGGAAATGACTCGCCCACCTCGGCGACCACGCGGCGCCAGAGGTCCCCGGCGAAGGTCAACACGTTGGTCTTATGCACCAGGGTCAACTTCTTGCGGTCGAGCTCGTTCGCGCGACCAAAGGCGTAGCGCACGCAGCGTTCGACGCCGAAGCGCGTGTTCACCGAACCCTGCGTCGCGACTTCGTGGGCGGTGCCGTAGCGAAGGACACCACCTTCGCCCGCGTAGGGACCCTCGGTGTTTTCACGAACGATCGCAAAGTCGTGTCGCGCCGCGAGCGATCCTTCGACGCCGTGAAAGGGCCGGTAGTTGACGTAGAGATCGAGACCGAAGCGCATCTTCAAGAGCAGCCCTCGCTCGAGCACGCCGCCGGCGATACGCGTGTCGCCGATCGCCGGTCCGATGGCGCCCAGCAGTATCGCCTCGAACGAGCGAAGCTCCTCGAGCGTGGCGTCGTCCAGGACGAAGCCGTCACGAAGGTACCGAGCCGCGCCGAGGTCGAAGGACGTCGTCTCGAGCGCGACGCCCGCAGCCGCCACCACCTCGAGGGCGGCCTGGGCGACCTCGGGACCAATGCCGTCACCGCCGATGACGGCTACGCGATGGCTCGTTGGGTTACTCATCGCTGGCTCTCCTTCTTTCCTCCATTTTGCTCGCTCGCGCGTCGGATGAGCAAACCCGGGCTGGTTCGAAAGGGCTCAACGGTAGAATCGGAACTCTCTACGAGTTGGGGTTGCGGCATGGCCGACGAAATTCACCGCATTACACAAGAGACCTTGGACAAGCTCCAGGCGGAGTACCTTCACCTCACGACGGTCGGTCGTACCGAGATCGCCCGGGTCATCGAGGCGGCCCGCCTGCTCGGCGACCTGTCGGAGAACGGCGACTACCACGCCGCGAAGGACGAACAGGGCAAAATGGAGTCCCGAATCCGCCAGATCGACCAGGTGGTACGCAACCACGAGATTGTCCAGCGCGACGAACACGCGGGCAAAGTCCAATACGCCACCATCGTCCAGGTGGTCTACGAGGGCGACAACGACAGCGATTTCCAGGAATTCTTCATCGGATCGATCGAGGAGAAGCCCGAGGGCGTGCTGGTCGCCTCGCCCACCTCGCCCCTTGGCGAAGCCCTGCTCGGACGACGTATCGGGGACACCGTCGAGTACGAAGCCCCGTCGGGCGTACTCAAGGTGAAGATCGTCGGGCAGCGCTAGATCGTGTCCGGTAAGACCCTTTACGAAAAGCTCTGGGAGAACCACGTCGTCGTGGCTCCCGAAGGCGAGCCGACGCTCCTCTACATCGACCTTCACCTCGTGCACGAGGTGACCAGTCCTCAGGCCTTTGACGGCCTGCGCCTCAACGATCGACGCGTCCGTCGTCCCGATCTCACGCTCGCCACCGCTGACCACAACGTCCCCACCGATCCTCTCGCGACGCCCGTGAGCGATCCCATCTCGAAGCGACAGCTCGAGGCGCTCGACGAGAACTGCAAGGAGTTCGGCATCACGGTCTTTCCCCGCGGCCACGAGAATCAAGGCATCGTGCACGTGATCGGACCAGAACTCGGCGTGACGCAACCTGGCATGACGATCGTGTGTGGCGACTCACACACGTCCACCCACGGCGCGCTCGGCTCCTTAGCCTTCGGCATCGGCACGAGCGAGGTCGAGCACGTCCTCGCCACCCAGACCCTGCCGCAGCAAAAGGCGAAGACCATGTCGGTTTCAGTCGAGGGCACGCCCGCGCCCGACGTGAGCGCGAAGGACATCGTGCTCGCGATCGTCGGGCGCCTCGGCACCGGCGGCGGCGCGGGCTACGTGATCGAGTACCGCGGCGCGGCGATCCGAGCGCTGTCCATGGAAGGACGCATGACGGTGTGCAACATGAGCATCGAAGCCGGCGCGCGCGCCGGGCTCGTCGCCGTCGACGAGACGACGATTGACTACCTCCGAGGTCGCCCGGGCGTGCCCCAGGGCGACGACTTCGACGACGCGGCCGAGCGTTGGCGCTCGTTCGTGTCCGATGACGACGCCTCCTTCGACCTCGAGGTCGTCATTGACGCGGCGGATCTCGTGCCCTTCGTCACGTGGGGCACCAATCCAGCGCAGGTCGTCTCGCTCGACGGCGTCGTTCCCTCCCCCGACGACGTGCACGACAGTGACGAGAGGAACACGGTCCAGCGCGCGCTCGAGTACATGGACCTCACGCCGGGCACGCCCCTTCGGTCGATTCCCGTGGACGTGGTGTTCATTGGCTCGTGCACGAATTCACGCATCGAGGACCTACGCGCCGCCGCCGCCGTCGTCAAGGGCAGTCAAGTGAGCGACGGCGTTCGCGCTCTCGTCGTCCCCGGATCACGTCGAGTGAAGACCCAAGCTGAATTGGAAGGTCTCCATCAGGTGTTCTTGGACGCCGGTTTCGAGTGGCGCGAGCCGGGATGCTCGATGTGCCTGGGCATGAACCCCGACATCTTGACCCCCGGCCAACGCTGCGCGTCGACGTCGAACCGCAACTTCGAAGGCCGACAGGGACGCGGCGGCAGAACGCACTTGGTCTCGCCCGTCGTCGCCGCGGCGACCGCGATCATGGGTCGATTCGCGTCGCCCGAAGAGGTCCTGGCGTGAAACCCGTGCACGTGCTCGAAGGTCGTGGCGTGCCGCTCGAGCGTTCAGACGTTGACACCGACCAGATCATTCCCTCCGACTGGTTGAAGCGCGTCGAGCGCACGGGATTCGGACGAGGGCTCTTCAGTGAGTGGCGCGACGACACGACGTTCGTCTTGAACCAGCCGCAGTACGCAGGAGCGTCGATCCTGCTCGCGGGCCCGCGCTTTGGCACCGGATCGTCGCGCGAACACGCGGTGTGGGCGTTGATGGACTACGGCTTCGAGGCCGTCATCGCGCCGTCGTTCGGCGACATCTTTCGAAACAACTCGTCGAAACAGGGACTCGTGACCGTGCAGCTCTCGGTGAAGGACGTCGAAGATCTGAATGAGATGGTGAAGGAAGACCCGTCACGACTCCTCGTCGTGGACGTGGAGCAACTCTCGGTCGAGGTACCCGACGCGGGCTGGCATCGAGCGTTCGTGCTCGACCCGATGACCCGTGATCGACTTCTGGGCGGCTGGGACGACATTGGCATCAGTCTTCGACGAGCAGACGCGATCACGCTCTACGAAGAAACGAGCGTCGCGCCGAGTTTGGTCGGCGTCTTCGACGGCGAAGGACACGCCCGCTAACTCCTGGCAGTCGCTGCGCTCAGCGGCGACGGTTCGCGGCGGAGATGACCGCCTCGAGTGAGGCGTCCAGGATCGACGAACTCATCCCGACACCCCACCACGTCGCGCCGTCGAGACCTTCGGCTTCGACGTAGGCGACGGCCGACGCTTCCGAACCTGCAGTGAGCGCGTGTTCGTGGTAGTCGCGAACCTTGAAAGTCACGTCCATCTCGCTCGCGAGTCCCGCCATCAGGGCGTCGATGGGTCCGTTGCCCTCACCCTTGACGGTCACGTGCTGACCGTTCACGACGAGCTGGGCGAAGATGCGCGTCAGGTGCTGATCGGCGGCGACCTCGCTCGCCAGCAGTTGGATCGTCGCGTTCTCGGGCTGGTACGTGGTCGTGAACACGTCCCAGATCTCCGCCGGTGAGATCTCCGTGCCCTTCGCCTCGGTCACCTCTTGGACCTGCTTTGAGAACTCGACCTGCATGGCGCGCGGCAAGTCGAGGCCGTGCTCAGTGCTGAGCAAGTACGCAACGCCCCCCTTGCCCGATTGCGAGTTCACGCGGATGATCGCCTCGTACGTGCGACCGGTGTGCTTCGGATCGATCGGAAGGTAGGGCACTTCCCATACGTCGTAGGTGTCCCCAATTGCGGTCATACCCTTCTTGATGGCGTCTTGGTGCGATCCGGAGAAGGCGGTGTAGACGAGTTCACCGACGTAGGGGTGGCGCATGTGGACGGGCAGACGATTGGCGTACTCCGTGACGTGACGGGCCTTGTCGATGTCGCGGATGTCGAGTTCGGGATCGACGCCCTGGGAGAAGAGATTGAGCGCCAAGTTGACGACGTCGACGTTGCCCGTGCGCTCTCCGTTGCCAAAGAGCGTCCCTTCGACACGATCGGCGCCCGCGAGGACGCCGAGTTCGGCCGCGGCGACCCCCGTGCCACGGTCGTTGTGGGGGTGCAGCGAGATGAGGACGCTGTCACGACGTTCGACGTGGCGACCGAACCATTCGATGGCGTCGGCGTAGAGATTGGGCGTGTACATCTCGACCGTCGCGGGCAGGTTCAAGATCAACGGCCTTTCGGGCGAGGGATCGATGACACCAATGACGTCATTGCAGACCTCGAGGGCGTACTCGAGTTCGGTGCCGGTGAAGCTCTCGGGCGAGTACTCGTAGAAGAACGACGTGTCGGGTGACGTCGATTCGAGCGTCAGGCAGAGCGACGCGGCGTCGGTGGCAATCTTCTTGATACCGGCCTTGTCGAGTCCGAAGACGACGCGGCGCTGCAACGTCGACGTCGAATTGTAGAAATGCACGATGGCGCGCTTCGCGCCGCGCAACGACTCGTAGGTTCGTCGGATGAGGTCCTCACGACACTGCGTGAGGACCTGAATGCTCACGTCGTCGGGAATGAGATCCTCTTCGATGATGTGGCGAACGAAGTCGAAGTCGGGCTGCGAGGCAGAAGGAAAGCCGACCTCAATCTCCTTGAATCCCATCGCGACCAGCTGCGTGAACATTGCGTTCTTGCGTTCGAGGTCCATCGGGTCGATGAGGGCCTGATTGCCGTCACGCAGGTCCACGCTGCACCAACGCGGCGCCTTCGTCAGTCGTCGATCGGGCCAGGTTCGATCGGGCAGGTCAACGGGTACGGTCGCCCGGTACTTGGCGTAGGCCATGGGACTGGGCTGTTGGGGGTTCTCGCGCACGTCCATCCTTTCGTCAAGGTCAGAGAGAAACAAAAAGGCCCCCGCCAACGCGGGGGCTAGGGCGAGCAGCGGCTCGCCCTTTTACAGCAACAGCTCGCTCTGGCCAGAAGTCACGGCACCATCCTACCGCTCCGTCTTGAAATGTCCAGAGGTGGGGAGGACTAACCTGAATCTTCGTGGGCCTGCTCAGAACACTCCTCAAACTGATGTTCATTCTCATGTTGGGCGCGGTCATCGCCGGCGTCGTGTACTTCGTCAAACGACCGAAGGACGACAGTTCGATTTCCTTTGAAGAGTGGCCGAGCGTCCCGCGTAATCCCGAGGCGTAAGTCCTCAGCGCGATCGCGCATTCAACCCAAGGAGTAGCAATGGCAGAGATGGAATATCGTCGACTCGGACGTTCAGGATTGAAAGTGAGCGTGCTCTCCTTTGGTAGTTGGGTCACGTTCGCGAACGCCAACCAGATCGAAACCGCGCACCAGGCGGCGGAGTGTCTCGCCGCCGCGCACGACGCCGGTGTGAACTTCTACGATAACGCCGAGGCCTACGCCGCCGGTGAGTCCGAGCGGGTGATGGGCGCCGCGTTCAAGGAACTCGGCTGGAAGCGCCACGACTACGTCGTCTCGACCAAGTTGTACTGGGGACTGCACGACGGACCCAATATGCGCAACACCCTGAACCGCAAGTACCTCAGCCAAGCCATCGAAGGTTCACTCGAGCGATTCGGTCTCGACTTCGTCGACCTCGTCTTCTGTCACCGAGCCGACCCCAACACACCGATCGAAGAGACGGTGTGGGCAATGAGCGACATAGTCGAGCGCGGACAGGCCCTCTACTGGGGCACGTCGGAGTGGACCGCTGATGAGATTCGTGCGGCCTGGGACATCGCGGATCGACACAACCTCCACAAGCCCGTCATGGAGCAACCGCAGTACAACATCTTGTGGCGTGACCGCGTCGAGAAGGAGTACAGCCGGCTCTACGAGGACATCGGACTCGGGACCACGATCTGGTCTCCGCTGTCCTCCGGACTCCTCACCGGCAAGTACTTGAACGGAGTACCCGAGGGTTCGCGCGCGACGTTGCCGGGCTACGAGTGGCTGCGCAAGATGCTGACCGACGAGAAGCAGAATCAGAAGGTCGCTGAACTGAAGAAGATCGCCGACGACCTCGACGTCTCCCTCGCCCAGTTCTCGCTGGCCTGGTGTGCGAAGAATCCCCACGTCTCAACGGTCATCACCGGCGCCTCGAGCGCCGACCAGGTCCGTGAGAACATGACCGCGCTCGACGTGATCCCGCTGATGACGGACGAAGTGATGGAGCGCGTCGACCTCGTCAGTTTGATGTAACGACTGTCCACGCGACGGTGAGGTGACGTGAGCCCGCCGTCGTGTGACACGGTGTCAATGTCCAACTCGAGCTGAGTGGTGGTTACCGCAGCGTGATCAGGTGAATGTCTTGGATGCCGTCGGTGTCACGAAGGCGTTCCATCACGGTCGCGGGTGTCGGCAGCGCGGTCGAGAGAACCATGAGCGCGGTGTGCGTCTCGGGATCGGGACCGACCGCCATTGACACGATCGAGATGTCGGCTTCGCCGAGCGCGACGCCTACGAGGCCGATCATGCCGGGACGATCGTCGTTGTGCACGACCAGCATCGACGCGGTGGGTGGAATCTCGACCGCGTGTCCGTCGACACCGACGATGCGGGACTCCACTCTGGTGCCGATCGTGACCAGCGTGCCCGACACTTCGTGACCGTCCGAACGGACCTTGATGAGGTTGACGTACTCCGCCGACTCGATCGAAGAGACCTCGCTGTACGTGAGGTCATGATCGGCCGCTAACTGAGGAGCGTTGACGAACGACACGCCGTCGTGACCCGTCGAACTCAAGAGTCCCTTCAGCGCGCAGAGCGTGAGGATCTTCGTCCCCGCACCCGCCAGCTCACCTTGGTAGATGACCTCGAGGTCCGCGGGCTTTCCGTCGAGCAGTCCCCCGATGAATCGTCCGAGGATCTCCGCGAGACTCATGAAGGGGCTCACGGAGTTCGACACCTCACCCGCGGACACGTTCACGGCGTACGGCACGAAGTCACCGGCGAGCGCGAGTTCGACCTGCTCGGCGATGGTGACGCCGGCCTTGTCCTGCGCTTCGAACGTGGACGCTCCCAGGTGGGGAACGACGACGACGGAGGGCAGTTCGAAGAGTGGTGACTCCGTCGTGGGCTCCTTCTCGAACACGTCGAGCGCGGCGCCTTGGACGTGGCCAGTGCGAATCGACTCGGCGAGGTCGGCCTCGTTCACGATGCCGCCACGCGCAACGTTGATGATGCGAACGCCGGGCTTCGTCTTCTTCAACGACGCCGCGTTCAACAGATTCGTCGTCTCTTTGTTCTTCGGCAGGTGGATCGTGATGAAGTCGCTCTGCGCGAGCAGACTGTCGAGATCCATCAGCTCTACGCCCATGTGGCGCGCCCGGTCCTCCGAGATGTAGGGATCGTACGCGATGAGTCGCATACCGAACGCCAACGCGCGTTGCGTGACGAGGGCGCCAATCTTGCCGAGTCCAACGACGCCGAGCGTCTTGCCGTACAGCTCGACGCCTTCCCACTTACTGCGCTCCCACTTTCCGTTCTTCAACGCGGAGTGCGCTTGGGGGATGTTGCGGGCCTGGGCGAGGAGCAGTGCCATCGTCTGCTCGGCGGCGGAGAGAATGTTCGAGACCGGAGCGTTGACGACCATGACGCCACGTTCGGTAGCCTTCGTGACGTCGACGTTGTCGAGTCCAATGCCCGCGCGTCCGACGACCACCAGGTCGGTGGCGGCTTCGAGTGTGGCGGCGTCGACCTTCGTGGCCGAGCGGATAATCAGCGCGTGCGCGCCTGGCACCACGTCAATGAGTGCAGCGGGCGAGAGCCCGAGGCGAACGTCCACCTCGTGGCCAGCGTTGCGAAGTTTTTGGAGACCGGATTCTGCGATCTCTTCGGTAACGAGTACTCGAGCCACGGACAACCTTTCACTAATTAGGTGCCAGCCTAAAGGAAAGACGCCGGGGCTCAGCCCTGCGCGACGAGCGCAGCGAAGCGCTCAATGCCCTCGACCAGGTCGTCGTCACCGAGCGCGTAACTGAGTCGAAAGAATCCTGGCGTCCCAAAGGCCTCGCCCGGCACGACGGCGATCTTGATGGACTCAAGGAGCGAATCGGCGAGCTCGCTCGACGTCGATGACACTCGCCCCCCGAGCGAACAACCGAGAAGTCCACTGACGTCTGGAAAGCAGTAGAACGCACCTTCGGGCTCGGCACAGGTGACGCCGTCGATTGCGTTCAACATTGTCGTCATGGTCTTGCGACGACGGTCGAAGGCCTCGCGCATCGCGGCCACCGCCGTGAGGTCGCCCGTCACGGCGGCGAGTGCCGCGCGCTGAGAAATGTTCGAGATATTGGACGTGCTCTGACTCTGGTAGTTGATCGCCGCTTTCATGATGTCGGGCGCCGCGATCATCCAGCCCACGCGCCATCCCGTCATCGCGTACGTCTTCGCCACGCCGTTGACGACGATCCATCGGTCGCCGAGTTCTGGTGACACCACGGGCAACGACACGTGCTCCGCGTCGCCGTACACGAGGTGCTCGTAGATCTCGTCACACAGCACCCAGACGTCGTGCTCAGCCGCCCAGGCGCCGATCGCGGCGACGTCCTCGGGTCGCACCACGGCGCCCGACGGGTTAGAGGGTGACACGAAGACCAGCAACTTGGTCTTGGGGGTGCGAGCGCGTTCGAGTTCGTCGACGGTGACGCGAAAACCGTTGGCCTGACTCGTCATGACGGGTACCGCGGTCGCGCCCGTGAGGTAGACCGCTTCGGGGTAGGTCGTCCAGTACGGCGCGGGGATCAACACTTCGTCGCCAGGGTTGAGCACGCTCATGAAGGCCGTGAGGACGGCGTGCTTGCCACCGTTGGTGACGAGCACTTGGCTCGCGGTGGTCTCAAGTCCACTGTCCCGCTTTGACTTGAGCGCGATCGCCTCACGAAGTTCGGCGATACCAGCGGTGGGAGTGTACTTGTAGTTGGCGGGGTCGTAACAGGCTTTGGCGGCCGCTTCGACGATGTGCGCGGGTGTTGGGAAGTCCGGTTCGCCCGCGCCGTAGCCAATGACGGGCTCGCCCGCGGCCTTCAGGGCCTTGGCTTTTCCGTCCACCGCGAGGGTCGCGCTCGGGGCTAACCCGCCTAACAGGTCACTCACTCTGGTACGCACTGATTCAACCCCGATCGTTTTCCGTAAGAATAAGTCTATGAGTTCATCCGACACGTTCACGATTCCCACCGACCTTCTTCCGCGCGACGGACGATTTGGATCGGGTCCATCCAAAGTTCGCGTCGAACAGTTGCAAGCGCTCGTCGACAGCGGCACCACCTACATGGGTACGTCGCACCGCCAGGCCACGGTGCGCAACAAGGTCGGTGAGGTCCGCGACGGACTACGTGCTCTCTTCAATCTGCCCGACGGTTACGAGGTCCTTCTCGGTAACGGGGGCACGACGTGCTTCTGGGACGCGGCCACGTTTCACCTCGTCCAGAACCACTCCCAGCACCTCAGTTTCGGGGAGTTCTCCTCGAAGTTTGCCAGTTGCGTGAAAGAAGCACCGCACCTGAGCGACCCCACCATCATCAAGAGCGACGTGGGAAGTCACCCCGTTGCCGTCGCGGATGACGCCGTCGACCTTTACGCGCTCACGCACAACGAGACCTCGACGGGCGTCATGATGCCCATCGTTCGCCCCGAGGGCGCGAAGGGCCTCGTGGCCGTCGACGCAACGTCGGGCGCGGGCGGGCTCATGGTCGACCCCTCGCAGTTCGACTGCTACTACTTCGCCCCGCAGAAGTCCTTCGCCTCGGACGGGGGTCTGTGGCTCGCCCTGTGCTCGCCGGCCGCCATCGAGCGCATCGAGACCATCGCCGTCTCCGATCGCTGGACGCCCGCGTTCTTCGACCTAAAGATCGCCCTCGACAATTCGCGTCTCAACCAGACCTACAACACCCCGGCCCTGGCGACGATTCACCTTCTCGCCTCGCAGATCAAGTGGATGAACGACAACGGCGGTCTCGCCTTCTCGTCCGGACGATCACGTCAGTCCGCGGAGATCCTCTACACCTGGGCTGAGGCGTCCGACTTCGCGACGCCCTTCGTCGCGAATCCAGCGCAGCGCAGCAACGTCGTAGGGACGATTGACTTTCGTGACGACGTCGACGCCACGCGCATCGCGTCGATCCTTCGCGCGAACGGCGTCGTTGACACCGATCCGTACCGCAAGCTCGGTCGAAACCAACTACGGATTGCGATGTTTCCGAGTGTCGACCCCGAAGACGTGGCGTCACTCCTCGCCTGCGTCAACTACGTCGTTGGAAACCTCTAAGCGACGCACCACTAGGTTTTAGGCCCAGATGGCTCCGAGGGCTCGCATGATGTTGCCACCAAGCGCTGCTTGGATGTGCGCGTCGGAGAAACCCTGTTGCACCATCCAACGCGTGATGTTGGTGAAGTTCTCCGTAGTCCCCGAAGCGTTCCTTGGGTCGGGGCAGTCCGACGAGACCGAGGACTTCCACCGCACGGTCGAGCGCCTCTCGATGGTTGGCGCCGCGATGGATTCGCACCGGCTCGGCGACCTGGTCACCGATGGTCTTCGTGGGGTTCAACGACGTCATTGGGTCTTGGAAGATCATGGCGATGTCGTTGCCACGGATCTCGTGCATCTCGTTGTAGTTGAGCGGGGCGAGGTCGCGGCCCATGAACTCGACGCTCCCACCGACGATGTGTCCGCCGGGTGGCAATAGTTGCATGATCGACAGACCCGTCATCGACTTGCCACAGCCGGACTCGCCCACGATGCCGAGGGTCTCACCCGCGTCGATGTGCAGCGTGACGCCGTCGACGGGCGTGACCGACTTGTGTCTCATGTCAATACGAACCGCGAGGTCCTTGATATCTAGTATGCGACTCACGGGCTCTCCTCTTTACTTGAGTCCCTTAGGTACCACGTGCCTGCATTCGATCTGCGTCAAACGTCACGAACGCGTAGGCACAGTGTACGTGTCTCGTGAGTGTCGAATTAGCGAAAGTCGTCAACGCGAAGATAGTGTTCGGAAGGAAGACTGAGCGTCAGGCGAGCCCAAGGGTAGCGTCCGTAAGACTCAACGAAGAGTGGTCGTGAAGACGGCCGAAGGGTGTCCAGCATGCGCATTTTTGATTCGAACTGGCTGCAAATCGAGGAGTATTTGCGCCGCGATGACCGCATCGTTCTGCCGATCGGATCAACCGAGCAACACGGCTATCTCTCGCTCGGCACCGACGCACTTTGCGCCGAACGGGTCTCCGTCGAGGCCGCCGAACCCCTTGGCGTACCGGTGTTGCCGGTGCTTCCCTTCGGTATGGCTCCCTACTTCACCTCGTACCCGGGATCGATGAGCCTTCGACTCAGCACGTACATCGAAGTGATGCGCGACCTCTTGAACACTCTCGAGCACCAGGGCTTTCGCCGCATCGCCGTTATCAACGGACACGGTGGCAACGCGCCGGTGGCGGGACTCATTCGAGAGTGGCTGTGCCTTCCGCGCGACGAAGAGATGCAGGTCCTCTTTCACAGTTGGTACAACGGACCCGAGACCGTCATCGCGGCGAATACTTTTCACCCCGACCAGATGCACGGCGCCTGGGTTGAGAACTTCCCTTGGACGAGAATCGCCGGGGCCGACGCGCCGGCGCCAAAAGCCGTCGTTCCACGCGAGCTGTTGATGAACCTCGGTCCTGACGCGATCCGAGAACTCGCGCCCGACGGCGCGATGGGTGGTCCCTACGAAGCCCCGGATGACGTGATGGACAAAGTGTGGGCCGCTGGGGTCCAAGAAGTACGAACGATTATCGAATCAGGATGGGTACGAAACTAATGAGCAACGAAAATCAGCCACTCGCGGGCAAGGTGGCCCTCGTCACCGGCACCACGCAAGGAATTGGTCGCGGCATCGCCGAGGCACTGACGCGTGAAGGCGCGACGGTCCACGGGATTGACAAGGACACGGTGGACGTCACTGACTCCAAAGCCGTGAACGCCTTCGTCGCGAGCATCGGCGGCGCTGACATCTTGGTCAACAGCGCTGGTGGCGTACGTGGCCAGATCGGTAAGCCCATCGAAGAGGTCACCGACGAACAGTGGCGCGACGTCGTCGAGTCCAATCTCACCGGCGCCTTCATCTGCGTTCGCGCGGTCGTACCGTCGATGAAAGAGCGCGGTTGGGGCCGCATCGTGACGATCTCGTCCGGGGCTGGACGCAGCGTCAGTCTCACTGGCATCCAGGCCTACGCCAGCGCGAAGGCCGCCCAGATCGGTTTCACGCGTCAGATGGCGCACGAACTCGGTCGCTTCGGCATCACCGTCAACTGCGTCGCTCCCGGCTTCGTGCTCTCGAATCCGACCTCCATTGCCCAGTGGGAGAGCTACGGCGAAGAAGGTCAGCAGAAGTTGCTCGACGCCATTCCTACGCGGCGCCTCGGCACCGCCGAGGACATCGCGAACGGCGTTCGGTTCTTCGTCAGTCCCGACTCCTCGTGGATCAGTGGACAGACGCTCTCGGTGGACGGCGGCCATGCTCTCTACTAAGCACGACACCCAGGCGTACCTCGAGGAGCTCGCGGAGTACGTCGCCATCCCGAGCATCTCGCGCGACGCGTCACTCGAGACAATGACTGAGGCGGCCAACTGGCTCGTTCGTCAACTGGACTTCGCGGGCGCCTACGTAGACGCGACCAAGGGCCACCCCGTCGTTCGCGGCGAGTGGCTCGGTGATCCTTCCGCGCCCACGATCCTCGTCTACGGTCACTACGACGTCCAGCCCACCGGCGACCTCGCTGAATGGATCACGCCTCCGTTCGAGCTGACCGTTGACGGCGACGTCATGCGTGGTCGCGGCTGCACCGACGACAAGGGTCCGGTCTTCATCGTGTTGAAGGTCGCCCAGACGTTCATGAACCAAGAGGGCCGACTGCCCTTAAACATCAAATTCCTCTTCGAAGGTGAAGAAGAGATCGGCAGTACCCACCTCGAGGAGTACGTACGCGAGCACGCAAAAGAGTTGTCCTGTGACCTCGTGATTTCGGCCGACGGCGCGATGTGGCGCCCGAGCGAGCCGTCGCTGTCGTTGATGTCGAAGGGACTCGTCACGTTGAGCGTCGAAGTCCACGGCGCGAACGACGATCTGCACTCCGGACGCTTCGGTGGCACGGTCGCCAACCCCTTGCACGGTCTCGCGCAGATCGTCGCGAGCTTGCACACGCCCGAGGGCACCATCGCCGTCGAGGGCTTCTACGACGGGATCGCCCCGCTCAGTGACGAACGCCGGCGCGAACTCGCCGCCGTGGTGTTCGACGACGACCAGTGGCGCGATCAACTCGGTGTCCCCGAACTGTTCGGCGAGCCCGGATTCTCCACCATCGAACGTCTCTGGGAACGCCCGACGCTTGAAGTCAACGGGATGGAAGGCGGCGGTAAGTACACCGTGATCCCCCACGTCGTCGCCGCGCACATCTCGTGTCGTCTCGTCCCGGGTCAAGACCCCGCGCGCGTACTCGCCGCGGTCGTCGCTCACCTCGAAGGACAGAAGCTGCCGGGATTGACGATCAAGGTGCTACCCGACGAAGCGGTCGTGCCGGCCTACACGATCAATGCGGATCACCCTGCGATCCGGGCGGCGACCGAAGCGTTGGCCGGAACGTACCCCGGCGAGAAGGTGCTGCTCGCCTGCATCGCCGGCACGCTCCCCGCGACCGCCCTCTTCGAATCCGCGCTCGGCGCGAAGACGTTGTTCTTCTCGTTCTCCACGTCCGACGAGAAGTTGCACGCGCCCAATGAGTTCATGCGCATTCGACGCCTGGGCGAAGGTATGCAGGCGTGGGAACAGCTGTGGCGCCTCTTGGCCGATGGACCTCATCGTCTCGAGAAGGTCAGCTTCTTCAATGACTGAGTCGAGTCACGCTGCCCTCGAGCAGTTGAACCAAGAGTTCTTCGAAGTGCAGAACACGGTCGATCCGCTGTCGGCGACGCTCCTCGGCATCACGGGCTACGACGCGCTCCTTCCCGATTCCAGTCGCGAAGGGTACGCGCGCGCAGCCGCGCGTTTCCGGTCTCTCGAGGATCGCCTCGCGGAACTCGACGTCAACGCGATGTCCGACGCCGACCAAGTCAACGCCGCGGTCCTCGCGCGCCTGTCGTGGGGTGCTCGCACCGACCTCGAGGAAGGGATATGGGAAGCTGACGCGGCTGCGGAAGGGTACGCGTCACCGCACGCCATGGTCTTCATGTGCGTGCCCGCCGCGCGTGCCAACGACGAGGCTTCAGCGCGGGACTACCTCGCGCGTCTCGAGGGACTCGGGGACTACTTCGACGCCCTCACCGAGCGTTACGCGCAGGCACACAAGGACGGACGCCACTCCACCGCCGTGGGCATCAACCGGGCGCTCGATCAACTGCGAGGACATCTCGAACTGAGTATCGACGTCGACACGCTCGCCAATCCCCTTGTCGCCGACGGCGTGGACGCCGACGCATTTCTCAAAAGGTCGCGCGCGCTCGTCACCCACGTCGTTCGCCCGGCCATTGAACGACTGTGTCAGTACCTCGCCAACGTCATGTTGCCCGCCGCGCGTGACGACGACCACGTGGGGATCCGCTGGGTCGAGGGTGGTGAGTCCTCGTACCGTAAGGCGGTTCGACGTCACACGACGACCGATCTGAGCCCCGACGAGATCCACGCCATTGGTCTCGAGCGCCTCGAAAGTCTCCAGGCCCGATGGTCGGAGTTGGGACAACGTGTTCTCGGTGAATCCGACGTGCCCACGATCTTGAACCGCCTCCGTGAGGATGAGTCGCTGCGTTTCACGGCGTCGAAAGAGATCGTGAAGGTCGTCACCGACGCGCTCGAACGTGCCGAAGCGGCGCGCGATGATTGGTTCTCCCACTACGACATCGCCGACTGCGTGATCGAAGAGATCCACCCCATCGAAGCGAAGAGCGCCGCACTCGCCCACTACCGCCCACCGGCCCAAGACGGCAGTCGCCCCGGCGCCCACTGCGTCTTGACGACGAACCCCGAGACGCGCTTCACGTACGAGTACGAGGCCCTGGCGTTTCACGAGAGCACGCCCGGTCACCATCTGCAGATCGCGCTCGCCCAGACCTTGGACACGTTGCCGACGTACCGCCGGTTCCTCGACGCGCAAGTCTGCGGGTTCGTCGAAGGTTGGGGACTCTACAGCGAGGGACTCGCGGACGAGATGGGACTGTACAGTTCCGATCTCGCGCGTCTCGGCATGCTCTCGTTCGACGCGCTACGCGCCTGTCGCCTGGTCGTCGACACCGGGATGCACCACTTGGGATGGTCGCGTCAACGCGCGGTCGACTTCATGTGGAACAACACCGCGACGACCGCGTCGAACGTCGCCAACGAGATCGACCGCTACGTCGGTTGGCCCGGTCAGGCGCTCGCGTACATGATCGGGCGGCGCGAGATCGAACGCCTTCGCGGCGTCGCGACCCACGAGCTCGGCGACAACTTCGACATTCGTTCCTTTCACGCGGCGGTCCTCGAGAACGGGGCCGTGCCCCTGGACGTTCTCGAATCCGTGGTCACCAAGTGGATCGACCAACGACGGACAACACCGCCTCACGCAACACCAAACAAAAACTAAGGAGAATCAGTGCGCGTTACCATCAACGACAATGAACTGAACGTCGAAGTCCTCGGCGACAAGGGACTACCGGTCCTCATCGCGCATCACGGTGGCGGCGGTATCGGTTCACTGGGCGAGCCCAAGGCCACCTTCGGCCCACTTTCCGACATCTTCCAAGTCGTCGTCTTTGACGCGCGGGGCTGCGGCCTCAGTGAGGGCAAGCCCCCCTTCTCCCACGCGCAGTGGGCGGCGGACGTGGACGGCCTGCGCGAGTGGATGGGCGTCGACCAGATCGTCGTCACCGGTGGTTCGTACGGCGGCTTCATCGCCATGGAGTACGCGATCGCGTACCCCGAGCACACGCGCGCGATGATCCTTCGCGACACGTCGCCCGACAACTCGAACCTCGCGCGGGCCTTCGAGAACGCGCGTGAACAGACGCGCGTCGAGATCAACTGGGACAACTTCAACCGCTACTGGGGCGGACGCATCACGGACGACCAAGACCTCAAAGAGCGCTGGGCCGAGATCATTCCCATGTACGACTTCGACTACGACCCCGTCAAGTCCAACGCCGCCGTCGAGGCGGGTATCTACCGTCACGAGGCGCACAACTGGTGCTTCCTCTACAACATGCCCAACTACGATCTTCGCCCTCAGTTGCCGAGCGTCACCTGTCCGACGCTCGTGACCGTCGGACGGACGGACTGGGTCACACCCGTCTCCTACGCCGAGACGATCGCAGAGCTCGTACCCAACTCCACGCTGGTGGTCTTCGAGAAGTCGGGTCACTCCCCTCAGATCGAGGAGTTCGACCTCTTCCAAGAGGTCATGCGCGACTTTCTCGCGACCCTCGACTAGTTACGAATCATTCGGAGAGGCCCCGACAGAGCAACACCACGGTGATGAACACGCGGTAGAGCTCCAAGGGATCCTCTTCGGTGATCTCGGCGTACAGGTCGCCGGTTCGAACGACACCGTGCACGCGCGCCGCCAAGTCGGCGTAGTCACTGGTGCGAAACGTGATGCCCATAGTCACCGGCAAGGACAGCGACGGTGGCGTCGCCGTGGCAATCGACGCCGTCGCGAGCGCCGCCCGGTCGAAGATCAACCGGCACGCCTCGTCGGGGTGCAGTGAGTTCGCCGCGAAGCGCGTCACCGACTCTTTGACGACCGCGCTGTACGCGCCGGGGGCGAAGGGCGCGATCTCGTCGGCCGTGACCTGGTCGCCAGTGATCAACACCAACGGCACGCCGTAGGCCTGGGCGACCAAGGTGTTGATGCCCGCCTCGCCCGCCACGACGCCGTTGAGCGTGACTTCGGCGAACGCTGTTGGAAAGTACGTGTGCGAAAGGTTCGACGATTTACTGCCCATCGAACCGTGGTACGAGATGAAAAAGACCGCGTCGAACGTGGCGTCGAGGCCCTGCATCATGTACATCGGCTTGAAGCGACCCGAGAGGTAACGCGCCGAGCCCGAGAGCGCGTCGGGACGCAGGTTCGCCATCTTCGAGTGAGCGTCGTTCACGAGGAACTCGGTGGCGCCCGCCGTCATCGCTCCCTCGATCGCGGCGTTGATCTCGCGCGTCAAGAGTCCGGTGTAGTACTCGTACAAGGGACCGTCCGCCATGACGTGGTCCCAATCGACGACGCCCGCCGTTCCTTCCATGTCCGACGAGATATAGATCTTCACAGCACCACTCTCTCAAAGACTTCGACCGCGTTGCTCGACGAGGTCATGACGTTGTAGGTGGCGCCCGATTGGCTCGCCGCCGCGCCGTGACGGCCGTCGGGCGTGAGACAGAGAGTGCGCAGCTCTGCCTTGAAGTCATCGCGCAGCGTGCTCGCGTCGGCAAGCATCGATCGACACGCGTCCGACGGGTCTTCGCCGCGGGCGAGTCCGTCGACGACCATCCGTGCGCCGGTAACCCGCATGCTCATCTCGCCGCGACCGGTGCACGCAGCACCGCCGAAGCGAAGGTCGCAGTAGTTCCCCGTGCCCGGGAGGGCGGAGTCGCCCACGCGACCGGGGTACTTCCAGGGGTACCCACTCGTCGAGACCCCCACCACCAACTCACCACTCTCGTCAAGAGCGAGGACGTTGATGGTCCCCCACGGTCCCTCGTGGGGACGAAAGCGATTGACCAGTTCGATGGCCGCGAGGCGGTAGACGTCGTCGCCAGGCGCGGCCAGCGTCTTCTCGCCCTCGACGGCTTCGTTCGAGGGTCGAAGCGCGTCACGAAACAGCTGCCAGGCCTCGTCCGTGAGAAGAGTCGCCGGTTCGAAGCCCTGCTCCTGGGCGAAGAGTTCGGCGCCTTCGCCGACCAAGAGACAGTGCTGGGGCAACTTCTCGAGGACGGCTCGAGCGATGGAGATCGGATGAGGGAAGTTGCGCACCGCGCCCACCGCGCCAAAGGCGCGCGTCGAGCCCACCATGATCGACGCGTCGAGTTCGACCTCGCCCCGGGCGTTCGGCAGTCCTCCGGTGCCCACGTAGTGATCCGCGAGGTTGTCCTCGCAGAGTCGAAGGGCCGCCTCTACGGCGTCGAGTGCGCTCGCGCCTTGTCGCAACAGCTCCATGGCGGCCGGAAGACCCGCCTCCGAGCGTTCACTACCGATGATGATAGGTCCAGACGTCACTGCAGGTCTCCTTTGGTTATTCGCTGAGCAGCCATTGTTAGCTACGGCGGCGTCGCTACTTGATGACGGGCTCGCGACGTGGGACGTCGAGCAGTCCCTCGATAACGCGCGCGTTGGCGAGCAGGATCATGTCGGTGCCGCGCCGGGACGACAGCTGGAGTCCGATCGGGAGTCCTTCGTCGTTGAAGCCACACGGCAACACGATCGCAGGGTCGCCGGTCAGGTTGAAGGGCCCCGTGAAGTAGCCCTCGATCGCGCCGTCGGGCGTATCGATGGGCGGCGTCGTCGTGGGCGCGACGTAAGGCGCCGAGGGCGTCAACAGCACGTCAACGTCGTCGTAGAGCGCGTCCGCCGCGGGCAGAAGCTTCGCGCGCATGGCCAACGCGTCGTCGTAGGCGGCGCGAGTGACTTCCGACGCCGCGAGAAAGAGTCGCAACGTCTCAGGGCCGAAGTGACCCGGGTCGCGCTCCACCTGTTCACCGTGCACCTGCCACGCTTCGTACAGGATGATGTCGTCGATCAAGGGACGAAGGGCGTCGAGCGCAAAGCTGCTCACTTCGACGACGTCGACATCCTCGCGTAAACGCTTAACCGCTTCCGCCAACGCCTCGCGAATCTCAGGCGTGCTGATCTCGTCGTCCAACCACTCCGTGACGACCCCGACGCGAAGGCGCGCTGAAGACGTTGGCACCGCCGCCTGGCCCGTGATCGCCGCGAAGACTTTCTCCGTCACCGCGACGTCGCGCGCCAACAGCCCCACGTGGTCGAGCGACGGCGAGAGTGGCTGCACACCGGTGAGGTCGATCGTCCCAAAAGTTGGCTTGAATCCCACGACGTTGCAGTAGTGCGCTGGAATACGAATCGAGCCACCGGTGTCGGTGCCGATCGCGACGTCACACGCGCCCACACCGACGAGCGCCGCCGAGCCACCGCTCGAACCGCCGGCGGTGCGCAGTGGGTCGAAGGGATTCATCGCTTCGGCGACGTCCGGGTGCAGCGCGCCCGCGGCGTACTCCAGCAGGGTCGTAGTCGCGAAGACGTCCGCGCCCGCGGCGCGCAGCGCGGCGATGACCGGCGCGTCACTGGCGGCTGGCGGTCCCACCATGTCGTGGGGATTTCCGTTACCACGGGTCACGCCCTTCACGTCCATCAAGTCCTTCACCGCGATCGCCACGCCGTGCAGCGGACCGTCGGGGCTACGAAGCGGAGCCGGAAGGATCTGAACGACCGCGTTCAGTGGGTGCCCAAGTCGATTCGTGCGCTCGTAAGTCGAGAGCAGGTCGAGGTTCGCTACCTCACACGTGCGCTGGCCGTCCTCGATGGCGTGGATCAGTTCCCCGATGTACGTCGTGAGCGGCCCCTTCAAGTCGCGGACCAAGTCGTCGACTTCGGTCTTTCGCTTGCGGACCATCAAGTCGCGGTAGATCCCACTGTGCGACTTGGCGCTCGCTCGGTTGAACGTCACCAATCGGTCGAGCGAGCCTTCCAGATCGTCGGGTTCGAATCCGTCGAAGCCCATCGGCGTCACCGGTGACTGCGCCAGTACTTCTCGGGCGACGGCCATCATCAACGTCCGGTACCTCGGGTCCTCGAGCGAGTCCGCGATCGAGAGGTCCGACGTCGCGCCGCCGTAGAGCATCGCGCCGTACGCCTCTTTACCCCAGAGGTAGCCCATGATGTTGTCCGTCGCCACCGCGTACGGCAACGCGTCCGCCAGCTCTTGGACCCTTGGCGTGATGACTGATTGGAACGGCTCACCCACGCGGAACGTGCCGACGTTGCCCTGCATGACGCGGCCCGGGCCCATGACGTCCGCGCCGAAGTTGACGAAGCTCACGATGAGATTGTCGCGACCGACGGCCTCCGCGAGGATGTCCGCGGTAAAGCCATTTTGAAAGCTCACGGCGTAGCCGCCGGGAGCGACGCGACCCCGAAGGAGCGCTGCCGCGGATTCGGTGTGGTGGCTCTTCACGGCGATGGCGATGTGCTCGATCTGCGCGGGGAGTTGATCGGGAGTAATAGCGGGCACGCGGACAGTGAAATTCTCCACGGGGCCTTCGATGATGATGCCGTCACGATTGATCGCGGCCACGTACTCGACGTCGGTGTCGCACAACACGATGTCGTGACCAGCTCGAGCCATGTGCGCACCAATAGTACCGCCAATGGCACCAGCGCCGATGATCGTCAACTGCATTCCTGCCACCATCCTCATGGGAAAATTGAACAGAGAAGGGGTCTGCTCCGTTAACAATTGTAGTCGTCACGAAACGACGTCTCGATCGGCGGCGCACGTCGATCGTTGCTGAATCGCCCGACGATTGCCAAACGTGACGAAGTTCATCACGTCACGTTCGCGCACTCGAAAGGGAGATGGTGTCGCGGGCGCGACGACGACGTCGTCTCTTCATCATCAGCGTCACACGTTGCTTACCTGAAAGTCAAGCTAGATGTGATTGACGATCGTCTAGACGTCGGTGTCGCCACCAGAGATCTCTGAGACCTTCTGCTTACCCGCCGACACGAAGGGCATCATCTCACGAAGCTGCGAGCCAATCTCCTCGATCGGGTGGCGCTTTCCAGCGTCACGAAGTTCGCGGTAGCGCGGACGGCCGATCTCGTTCTCCAAGATCCACTCGGCGGCGAACGTGCCGTCTTGGATCTCGCCCAAGATCTTCTTCATCTCGACCTTGACCTGGTCGTTGATGACGCGAGGTCCACGAGTCAAGTCGCCGTACTCGGCCGTGTCCGACACGCTGAAACGCATACCCGTGATGCCCTCTTCGTACATGAGGTCCACGATGAGTTTCAGTTCGTGCAGGCACTCGAAGTACGCACTCTCGGGCTGGTACCCCGCTTCGACGAGGGTCTCGTAGCCCGCGCGCACGAGTGCCGTGACGCCGCCGCACAAAACCACTTGCTCACCGAATAGATCCGTTTCGGTCTCTTCGGAGAACGTCGTCTCGAGGACGCCGGCGCGCGTCGCGCCGATGCCGTCGGCGTAGGCCAGGGCGATGTCGTGAGCCTGACCCGTCGCGTCTTGTTCCACGGCGATCAAGGACGGCACGCCGCCGCCTTCGAGGTACGTGCGTCGCACGAGGTGACCGGGACCCTTGGGGGCCACCATGGCGACGTCGACGTCACTCGGCGGCTTGATCAAGTCGAAGCGGATATTGAAGCCGTGCGCGAAGAGGAGGCACTTGCCGGCCGTCAGGTGTGGCGCGATCTCCGCGTCGTAGGTGCGCTTCTGCTCGGTGTCGGGCACGAGCACCATGATGACGTCGGCCTCGGCGCACGCCTCGGCGATCGAGAGGACACGAAGCCCCGCCTCTTCGGCCTTGTCCACGGAGGACGACTCCATGCGCAGACCAACGCGTACGTCGTAGCCACTGTCGTGGAGGTTCAACGCGTGCGCGTGACCCTGCGATCCGTAACCCAAGATGGCGATCTTCTTCGCTTTGAGGAGCTCGGGCTTGGCGTCCTTTTGGTAGTACATCGTGGTCATCGCTTACATCTTTCTCTTGGGGGCTAGGCCGTGGCCGTCTGAACGAGTCTAGGGAGTGCGACGCGACCCGTACGCTGCAACTCAACGCCGACGAAGAGCTCCAGGTCCTTCTCGAGTTGATCGCACGCGCTCGGTGTTCCGGCCAACATCATGGTCACCGACGCCGCGTTCACGTCGACGATCGACGCACCCGTGTTGGCGGCGACGTCGAGGACCTGCGCACGATTGGAGTTGTCGACGCTCATCGTCGCGAGCAGCAGTTCGCGCTCGATGGCGTCGCGTGGGGCGAGGTCCTTGATTGTCACGACGTTCACGAGTTTGTCGAGCTGACCAACGATCTGTTCTAAGGGCGCCGATTCGGCGTCGACCACGATGGTGACACGCGAGAATCGTGCGTTGCCCTCGGAAGGCGCGACGGCCAGCGAATAGATGTTGAAGCCGCGTCGCGCGAAGAGCCCGGCGATGCGCGCGAGCACGCCCGCTTTGTTCTCGACCAAAACTGAGAGGATGTGGTGGCGCACCGGCGTGCGTTCGATCACGCCGAGGAAGGGCTCGGGGGTCACTGGTCCTCTCCTCGTAGCAGCGGGTGCACCATGATGTCGTCGTTGCTCGCGCCGGCAGCCACCATCGGGAAGACCTTCTCGGACGAGTCCGTACGAAAGTCGATGACAACCGGTACGTCGTTGATCAGGTTGGCCTGGTCGATCACGTCGTGCATCTCTTGCAAGTTCGTGGCGCGAAGTCCGACGCACCCCATGGCCTCGGCCCACTTGACGTAGTCGGGCAGGTCAGCGCTGAGGTAGACCTCGGAGTAGCGCTCTTCGTAGAACATCTCTTGCCACTGACGAACCATGCCGAGGTACGCGTTGTTGAGGATCGCGACCTTGATGGGAATTCCCTCGGCGCGCGCGGTCACGAGCTCTTGAGCCGTCATCTGGAAACACCCGTCACCGTCGATGCACCAGACGGTGCGATCCGGTCGACCGACCTTGGCCCCAATGGCCGCGGGCACGCCGAAACCCATCGTGCCCGCGCCACCCGAGTTGACCCAGGTCCCGGGCTCTTCGAACTCCCAGAACTGCGACGCCCACATCTGATGCTGGCCAACGCCCGCCGAGACGATGGTCCCGGGCGCAGCCTTTTTGGCGATGGCCTCGATGACGTGTTGGGGACGCAGTGGCCCTTCGGTCGTTGGTTCGTCGTAGACGAGCGGGTAGCGCTCTTGCCACGTACGGATCTCTTTCCACCAGACGTCCAGGTTCTGCGGTGTCGCGTTCGCGGCGTCGAGCGCCTGAAGCGCGGAGGCGACGTTCGTCTGCAAGGACACGTCGGCGCGGCGGACCTTGTTGAACTCGGCCTTGTCGATATCGACGTGGATGATCTTCGCGTTCGCGGCGAACGTGGAGACCTGTCCCGTCACCCGGTCGTCGAAGCGAGCGCCCAGCGAGATCAACAGGTCGGACTTCTGAATAGCGGCGACGGCGCTGTACATGCCGTGCATGCCGGGCATGCCCAGGTGCTGCTCGTGCGAATCGGGAAAGGCGCCGCGCGCCATCAACGTCGTAACGACCGGCATCTTCGTACGCTCAGCGAAGGCCAGGAGGTCCTGGTGCGCGCGTGACTTGAGCGTGCCGCCACCCACGTAGAGCACGGGGCGCTCGGACCGGCAGATGATTTCAACGGCGCGCGCCACGGCGCGCTCGTCGACGGCGACCTCCGGGTGATAGCCCGGCAGGTCCAGCTCTTCGATGCTCTCGGGGTACCACCACTCCATCGTCGACTGCGAGACGTCCTTCGGCAGGTCGATCAAGACCGGCCCGGGTCGTCCGGACGTCGCGAGGTAGAAGGCGGCCGCCACGGCGCGAGGGATCTCGTGCGCTGACTGGATCAAGAAGTTGTGCTTCGTGATGCCCATCGTGATGCCCGTGATGTCGCACTCTTGGAACGCGTCCGATCCGATCGACGCGGTCGCCACCTGACCAGTGATGATGACGAGCGGCGTCGAGTCCATGTGCGCGTTGGCGATGGGTGTCACGATGTTGGTGGCACCGGGGCCGCTCGTGACCATGGCGACGCCGGCTTTGCCGGTGGCGAGGGCGTAGCCCTCCGCCATGTGGCCGGCACCTTGTTCGTGGCGCACGAGGATGTGGCGGATCGAGGAGTCGAGAATCGGGTCGTAGACGGGCAGTATGGCCCCACCGGGCAGGCCGAAGATCGTGTCTACGCCCTCTTGTTCGAGGCTCTTGATGAGTGCTTGCGCTCCGGTGAGTTGCACAATGCTCCTTTTGGGGTCAGATAAGAAAAAAGGCCTCCCTTATTTGGGAGGCCTCCGGTGTACGTGTACGCGTGACTACCGGCGGCGAGCGCCTACTACTACCGAAATCTCGAAGTGCGGGGTCACGGCTCTAGTCTAAACACAGATCGCCGCGACACACAAGGTCTTAACGTGTCGTGACCGCGCCTTTCTCCGCTCCCTGGGCCAATCGGGCGAACTTATCCAGTACTCCCGTGGTGTACCGAGGAGTAAAGGGTGCCACGTTCTTCGCGCGTTCGGCCAACTCCGCCTCGTCCACCAACAGCTCAATGGAGAGCGCCTCGACGTCGATGACGATTTGATCGCCGTCGCGCACGAGCCCGATGGGTCCGCCGTCGAGGGCCTCGGGCGCCACGTGACCGACGCAGAAGCCGTGCGTGCCGCCGCTGAACCGCCCGTCGGTGACGAGAGCACAGTCTCTCCCCCGGCCCACGCCCTTCATGGCGCCCGTGATGGCGAGCATCTCGCGCATGCCCGGTCCGCCCTTCGGACCTTCGTATCGGATGACCAACACGGTGTTAGGTTCGATCTCGTTGGCCATGATCGCCGTCATCGCGAGGTCCTCACCGTCAAAGACGCGCGCGGTACCGCTGAATCGAAGGTCGTCGATGCCGGCCACCTTCACGACGGCGCCCTTCGGCGCCAGGGATCCGCGAAGTATGGCGATGCCACCTTGGACGTGGATGGGGTGAGCGACGTCGTGCACGACGTCGCCGTCGGGGTCGGGCGCGCCGTACGCCTCGAGGTTCTCCGCCATGGTCTTGCCAGTCACCGTGATCACGTCGCCGTGCAGGCGATCGTTCTCGAGGAGGTGGCGCAGCACGACGGGAAGTCCTCCGATCCGGTCGAGGTCGCTCATGTGGTACTTGCCGTGGGGTTTGGTGTCGGCGATGTGCGGCACGCGTTGCGCGATCTTGTTGAAGTCGTCGAGTTCGAGTTCGACGCGGGCCTCGTGGGCGATGGCGAGTAGGTGCAGCACCGCGTTCGTCGATCCACCCAGCGCCATCACGATCGCGATCGCGTTCTCGAAGGCCTTTTTGGTCATAATCTGACGCGCGCTGATGCCCAGATCTAAGAGGTTGAGCACCGCCAGCCCCGAGTCGTAGGCGAACTGGTCGCGCCGGTCGTCGATCGACGGGGCTGAGGCGCTTCCGAGCAACGACATGCCGAGGGCTTCACCGACGCTCGCCATGGTGTTGGCCGTGAACATGCCCGCGCAGCTCCCTTCACCGGGACAGGCGGCGCACTCGATGGCCTTGAGTTCTTCATCGCTCATCGCGCCGACCGCGTTCGCGCCGACGGCTTCGAACACCGACGTGATGTCGAGTGCTTCGCCGTTCAAGTGACCCGGCAGGATCGTGCCTCCGTAGAGAAAGACACTCGGCACGTCCAAACGTGCGGCGGCCATCAACATTCCCGGAAGTGATTTGTCGCAACCGGCGAGCGTCACCATGGCGTCGAATCGCTCGGCGTGCATTACGACTTCGACGGAGTCGGCGATGACTTCGCGCGACACCAGCGACGCGTGCATGCCCTCGTGACCCATGGAAATACCATCCGAGACCGCGATGGTGACGAATTCGAAGGGCACACCGCCGGCGTCACGAACGGCGACCTTGGTGCGTTTGGCCAAGCGGTCGAGGGGCAAATTGCAGGGCGTTACCTCATTCCAACTCGACGCGACGCCGATCTGAGGCTTCTTCATGTCGTCGTCGGTCAGGCCCATGGCACGCAACATGGCGCGCGCGGGCGCGCGACCGTTGCCCAGCGTGACGGCGGAACTACGAGGTGTGGGGTGGACTGTCATGGACGAAGTTTAAAGCGTGTGTCCTATTTGGACGCACCGGTTCACCTTGACCAACCGAACCAAATAGTTCGGTGGTGCTTGCTCACCGTCCGACTTCCCCGATGATGCTTCATCTGAGTACTCGGTTCCGACCCAAGGCCCTCATCGCGTTGCCGTGATGGTTGTGCGGGTGACGATCGGCTCTTGCCGCGTGCTTCGCGGTGCAGATCCCCGTGGGATCAAGCTGTGGAGAGAAGAAGTTCGCCCGTTGGAACGAGGAGTATCTCTGCGGAGGGCCCTGCGGGTTGCCAGCGAGCCAAGTTGATGGCCGCGTTGAGGTCGCGGTCGATAGCCAGACCGCAGGCCTCACACGAATACGTGCGAGTCGATAGTTCGAGATCGTTTCTGATCTCGCCACAGCCCGAGCACTTTTTGGAACTCGGAAAGAATCGGTCGGCGACCCGGACCTCGACACCGTGCCATCGGCACCTTGTAGAGGAGCTGGCGGGAGAGTTCTCCCATCGCAGCGTCCGAGACGGACCTTGCCAAGCGGCGGTTCCTCATCATGCCCGAGTCGTTCAGATCCTCGATCACGAGTACCTGGCAATGGTCAACCAAGGCCCTAGAGGCCTGGTGGACTAAGTGTCGTCGAGTGTGAGCGACCTTGCGATGCCGTTTGGCGAGTCGTGCCCTCGCTCGATGGCGGCCTTGCGACCCCGGCGTGATTCTTGCCAGGGCCTGATTGGCCAACTTGAGCGACGCGTGCGCTTGCTTCAATGTGTTCACCCCCTCGAAGCTCTCGAAGGGAACACCGTTGGCATCAGCGGCGACGCAGAGGGAGATGATTCCCCGGTCGACTCCGACGGGAACGGAGTGCCGGTTGACACGACTTCGCTCGGCTTGGTGAAGTTCAGCAGCCACGCCGGTCAAGGAGACAATCCAACGGCCAGCGCGCTGGGTCAGCGTCGCTGAGTAGACGTGGAAGCGACCAGCGTCGATCATCCGTCGGACCTTGCGAGTGGGACCGAGGAGCTTCACCGGTCCGAACTTGGGAAGCCGCAGGTGCGTAGGATTGGTGAAACGGATGGTCTGGCACGAGGGTGCCCGACCCGACGTCGCATGATTGCGCAGACGAAAGCTCGGTGTCACTTTTCCCTTGACGTGGAAGCGGGGAAACCCCACGGGCTTGCCACTGCGCTCGTCACGTCGTGAGGCGGAGAAGTTCTCGAGAGCACGGGCCGCGTCCACGCTGGCACACTCAAAGACGTCGCCGGGCAGTTCGTGACGCCAGGCAATGCCCCGAGTCCCGTCATCGTTGGCCGGTGCGTCCTCGGACTCTCCGTTCTTCCAGGCGTTGAATCCGCCCTCGTTGATGAAGGAGAAAGCGGACCAGGAGAGCGCAGCTGTTGATGGTTCGGCTGAGACACTCCTTTCAGAGAGAGTTTCTCGCTCGGTCGATCGGGCCTCCAAATTGGACTTCACCCGGGCCAGGTGGTGGTTCACAGTGAAGCGCCGAGCACCCGCGCACTTGACGAGGAGGATTCTCTGCTCAACGTTCGGATCGAGGGCGAACTGGAACGTGACTGCCCGCGAGAGGACCTGGCCGGTGTGGGAGAAAAGCGCTGTCTTTGGTGGTGGTGCCACACCGACATATTTGACGTGACGTGTGACATGTCGTGGGGCGATACTGATGTCGCGAATGAAACGATGCCAGAACACTCATTGACGGACTGTGTCGCGATCCTCAGACCACTTGCCACTAATGACGCACCCGCATGGCTCGCGGTGAGGGCGAGGAGCAACGCAAATGGTGGTCACGGTGTTCTCGAAGGAGCGCGCCAGAGGGTCGACAACGTGTCGCAGATCGTTTCCGTGCGTTGGTCCTCGCTTGGAAGGAACCAGCAGCAACGGTTCAAGGAGATTCCATCGGGCATCGGTCAAATCACTTGAATAGGCCACGATTAGATGGTGTCGGTCGTGTTTCCTGACGCACTCGCCAAATAGAACACACGCTCTAAGAGGTCAGCGCCGGCTCTGCAACTCAGCGATCACGGCCTTGCCATTGGCCTGACCTTTCGTGGCCTTCATCACTTGACCGATGAAGAACTGCGCCAGTTTCTCGTCGCCGTCTCGGTAGCGAGTCCACTCGTCCGGGTGCTCGGTGATGAGGGCGGCGACGGTGGCGCCAAGGGAGTCGGACGAAAGTTGCTCGAAGCCCCTCTCAGTGGCGATAGCCCGGGGGTCTCCCCCGCGGGCCAACAGCTCCAACAAGACGACCTTCGCTTGCGTCGCGGAGAGTTCACCGCTCTGCTCCATCGCCAGCGTCGCGCTGAAGGCGTCCGTCGTCAAGTTCGCGATGTGCTCGACACCGGCCGCGAGCTCGTTCGCGGCACGCGCCAACGCCAGCGTCGGCTCCGCTCCCGCGTCGATCGCGGCGAGCACGATGTCGTCAAAGCCCAGATCGACGACCACTTCCAGGGCGTCGAGTTGCGCCGTCGTGGGACTCGAGAGTCGTGCCAGCAACGTGGCGCGTCGTTCTGCTGGCATGGCGCCGAGACCGAGACGAATTCGTTCTTGCCAAGCCGTGTCAGGAACGAGATCAACGAGATCGGGTTCACGGAAGTAGCGATAGTCCTCGGCCTCCTCCTTGGTTCGCATCGTTGACGTCTCGCCGAGGATCTCGTCCCAGTGACGCGTCTCTTGGCGCACCGTGGCGCCCCCTTCGATCAGTTCGATTTGGCGAAGTGCTTCGTAGTCGATGGCGCGTTGCAGGCTCCTTAGAGAGTTCAAGTTCTTGATCTCGCAACGAGTGCCGAGTGGGTCACCGGGCTTGCGAACGGATACGTTCGCGTCGATGCGCATCGAGCCCTCTTCCATACGCCCGTCCGACGCGCCCGTCGCGATCAAGATGCCGCGCAACTCGGACGCGTACGCGCGCGCTTGGGCGGAGCTTCGAATGTCGGGTCCCGAAACGATCTCGACGAGGGGCACGCCCGAACGGTTGTAGTCGACCAGCGAACGGTCGGCCCCGTGGATGCGACCGCTGCCACCAAGGTGCGTCGACTTTCCGGTGTCCTCTTCGAGGTGGGCACGCTCGATTGAGACCCGAGAGCCGTCCGGCAAGTCCAAGTAGCCCCCGGAGTTGATGGGCAGGTCGTACTGACTGATCTGAAAATCCTTGGGCATGTCGGGATAGAAATAGTTCTTCCGATGGAAGGTAGAGAACGCGATCGTCGAGTGCAGCGCAAAGCCAATGGCCATCGCGAGGTCGACTGCGCGGACGTTCAAGACCGGCAACGATCCCGGGAGACCCAAACAGACGGGACAGATGTTCGTGTTGGGTTCCGAGCCGAACTCGTTGGCGCACCCGCAGAACATCTTCGTCGTGGTCTTCAGTTCCGTGTGGACTTCGAGTCCGACCACCGTCTCCCAGCCGTCGCGCGTGGTCATGACCGTCCGTCCGCGAGTTCGAGGACACGCGCCGCCGCGAAGAGTTGGGCTTCGCTCCGTCCGGGGCCGAGCAACTGCACCCCGATGGGCAGTCCCAACTGCCCCGTGCCAAAGGGCACCGAGATCGCGGCGTCGCCCGCCAAGTTCGTCGGGATCGTGAAGACGTCCGAGAGGTACATCGCCATGGGATCGGCTGTCTTCTCACCAATCGCGAAGGCCACCGACGGCGCCGTCGCGCCGAGGAGTAGATCCGCTTCCAGATACGCACGACGGAAGGCGTCGATCAACTGCGTTCGAACCTTCAACGCCTGTCCGTAGTAGGCGTCGTAGTAGCCCGCCGACAGCGCGTAGGTCCCGAGCATGATGCGACGCTTCACCTCCGCACCAAAGCCCGCGGTGCGCGTCGCCTCGTTCATCGCCGCGACGTCTTCCGCGTCGACACGCAACCCGTAACGAACGCCGTCGTAACGCGCCAGGTTGCTCGACGCCTCCGCCGGAGCGATCAGGTAGTACGCACTCAGCCCGAGATGGAGTTCGGGTACCGACAGCTCGACGATCGTCGCGCCCGCGTCACGAAGTGCGCTCGCCGCTCGTTCTACCTCGGCCACGACCTCGTCGTCGGCGCCGTCATAGAGTTCGCGGACGAGCCCGACGCGTTTTCCCGCGACACCGTCGTTGACGTGAAGGAGAAGCGACGGCGCCGGTTCGGGAAGCGACGTCGAGTCCATGGGATCGTGGCCAGCGATGACTTCGAGCAGCGCGGCCGCGTCCGCGACGTTCTTCGCGAAGGGTCCGATCTGGTCGAGTGAACTCGCGAAGGCGATGAGTCCGTAGCGCGACACCAGCCCGTAGGTGGGCTTCACGCCGACGAGTCCGCAGAGCGCGGCGGGCTGGCGAATCGAGCCGCCCGTGTCCGATCCGAGCGAGAGTGGCGTCATGTCGCCAGCCACGGCGCTCGCCGAACCACCCGAGGAGCCGCCGGGTACGCGGTCGACGTCGAGTGGATTGCGCGTCGGTCCGTACGCGGAGGTCTCGGTGGATGAGCCCATGGCGAACTCGTCCATGTTGGTCTTGCCCATCGGCACCGCGCCGGCACCGAGCACGCGATGGACGACGGTGGCGCTGTAGGGCGGTCGCCACCCTTTGAGGATCTTCGAGCCCGCGGTCGTGGGCACGCCCGTCGTGCAGAGATTGTCCTTCAACGCAATGGGAACGCCGGCGAGGACGCCGGCGTCATCGCCGCTCGTCACTCGTTCGTCGACTCGTCGAGCGGCGTCGAGCGCGCCTTCTTCGTCGACGAAGAGAAAGACGTTCAGTTCCTCGTTGCGCGCGCGAATGGCGGTCAGTGACGTCACCATCTCGCTTTCGGCGGTGGTGGCGCCACTTCGTACGTCGCGCGCGATGTCGAGCGCCGTCCTCACGGCGCTTCCCCCATGATGCGCGGTACCGCGAAACGTCCGTCTTGCGCGTCGGGGGCCATCGCGAGCACCTCGTCGCGCGAAAGACTCGCGCAGAGCACGTCATCGCGCACGACGTTGATCAGCCCGAAGGGGTGAGCCGTCGCGACGACACCCTCGAGATCGAGCGCGGCGATGTCGTTGGCGTGCTCGAGCACTTGGGCGAGTTGCGCGGTGAACTCGTCGAGTTCAGCTTCGCTCAGCGAGAGTCGCGCGAGTTTGGCGACCTTGGCGACGTCCTCACGTCGTAGCGGGGTCGCCACTAGAGGACCCGAGCGAGGAAGTCCAGGGTCAGCGACTCGACGAGCTCTTGGTCGTTGTCCATCGTGGCGACGTGATACGAGTCCTCGAGCCAGACCCGCTCGACGGGACCCGAGACCATGGCCTCGAGGTCGTCGCCGTTGTCGGAGGTGACAACGTGGTCTTCTCGACTTGAGAGCAGAAGACTCGGCGCGGTGATGAGACCCAGGTTCTCGTGAACCGCGGCGACGCCCGCGAAGAGGCTCAACACGGCCGCGAGCGGCGTGGCCGGGTACGAACTTTCGGCGGCGCCTTCTCGTTTGATGTCCGAACCGATCGAATGAAAGGTCTCGGTGCCCTCGTCGAGCATGAGTTGAATGCCTTCGAGCATCTCGGTCCCAGGTGACTTTACGAGGGGATTGATGAAGACGCAGCCCACGACCGACGGGCGAACCTCGGCCACGTGCGCGGCCAGTCCCCCACCCATCGACAGACCCACGACCGCGACGCGTTCACAACGCGCGGCAAGTTCGTCGAAGACCTCCACTGCCGTCGTCGACCAGTCGGCCCAGGTGGTCTTGATCATGTCCTCGACCCTCGTGCCGTGTCCGGGAAGACGGGGAAGCTCCACGGAGTAGCCAGCCTCGGCGGCGCGCTGCGCAATCGAGCGCATCGAGGAGGGATTGCCGGTGAATCCGTGAAGGACCAGCACGCCCGAAGGGCCGCCGAGATGGGAATAAGGCTCGCTGCCGGGCATGACGTCATGGTTCATAGGCCTCAAGACTACCGGCAGCGTTAGAACGTCTTGCTGGAGTGACGACGCGGAATTGAGCGAATGAACATCGCGGCGACGAGTCCCACCGCACCGACGCACGCCCCGATGACGAAGGAAAGATGAAACGTGGCGAGCAGCGCCGGACCGGCGTTCGCGTGGCTCAGCCCTCGACGTCGCGCGATGGACTGTTGCACCGTTTCGAGCACCTGGATCCCCGCCACTTCGCCGACTTGCATCGCAAGCAACTGCGCCGCCGACATAACGCCGAACTCGCTGACCTTCACCTCGTTCGCCATCACCGAGCTCGACGAGGGCAACGCCACGCCCATGCCGAGACCCGAGAGCGCGAGCGCGACGGCGACCATCCACGCACCGGAGCTGGGTTGCAACAACGCGAAGAGTCCGAGCGACATCGTCAAGAACGCCGCGCCCGCGACGGCGCTTATTCGTTCTCCGATGCGAACGGCCACGTAGCCCGCGATGGGCGACGACAGCGCGAACGTGAGGGGCCGAGCGATCGCGAGCGCCCCGACTCGAGGGATCGAGTAGCCGTACCCCTGTTCCATCAAGAGCGGAAACAAGAAGAACGCGCCGAAGTAGGCGAAGTTCGCCGATCCACGAAGGATCATCGGCATGGCGAAGTTGCGCCGTCGAAAGTAATAGGCGGGAATGAGTGGATTCTCGGCGTGATGCAGCCGGTAGATGAAGAGACTCGTCGACCCGGCGCTGAGCACGAACATCGCGAGCGTCCATCGACTCGTCCAGCCCGACGACGGTCCTACCGATAGACCGAGCATCACCATCGTGACGGCGATCGACAAGGACCAGCTCCCGAGCCAGTCCATCTGTTTGAACTCTTTACGAGCTCGCGCCTTCTTCTCAGCCTCGTCGTCGCTCGATCCCCGCTTTCGCGGCAGGACCGTGATGACGACGAAAAAGGCAACGACGATCAAAATGAGTTGGAACCAGAAGAGGGCACGCCACCCGAAGGCCGCGATGACGGGTGAACCGACCGACACGCCGATCACCGGTCCCCCGGCGCCGATGAGACTCCACCATCCCATGGCCTTCACGCGTTCCTCGCGCGAGAACACCATATTGATGAGTGCCCCCGAGGCCGTGCCCGTCGCAGCGCCCTGCACGCCGTCGAGCGTTCGCGCGAAGAGCAGCATGTCAACGTTGTGCGACAGCGCCGTCAAGATCGCCGAGACCATCGCGCCGAGGAGTCCAAAGAGATAGAGACGTCGGTGTCCGTAGATGTCGCCGGTCTTGCCGAGCATGGGCGCCGCGAGTCCGTAGGCGAGGAGAGGCCCGACCATGGTCCACGTGAGGACGGTCACCGACGTGTGGAACTGCGTGGCGACCGTCGGGAGCGCCACGATGAAGACGGTGAAGGTGAAGTTGAGGGCGAAGAGACCCGCAAGCAGCGACCAAAGGACCCACCAGGAGTAGCGCGACGACGCGGCCGCGCGGTCTTGGACGCGTTGGCGAAGCAGTAAGAACCAGTCGAGGTCGCTGCCCGCTTCGCTGCCGAGCGTGCCGAAGGCGGCGCTCGCGGGATCGCTTCGAGCGTTTAAGAGCCCGTCGGGGTCTTCACGATCAAGGCGCGCCAGCGGGCGCTCGTCGCTCACTAGTACAAAGTGGGCAGTTGTGCGGCGAGTTCACTCACCGACCAGCGGTCGTCCTTCTCGAGTGTCGTGGTCATGGTCCAGTTCTGGAACTTTCGTACGGTGCCGCCTTGGACGAAGAAGACTTGTCCTGTCGCGGCGCAGTCCTCCATGGCCAACGTCGCCACGAGGGGTGAGATGTTGGCGGGGTCCCATACGTCAAAGACCGCGGCGTCGGAAGGCTTCACGACGTAGTCCGAAAGACCCGGCGTCGATTCGGTCATTCGCGTACGAGCGGCGGGCGCGATGGCGTTTACGCGCACGCCGTAGCGACCGAGTTCTTCGGCCGTGATGACGGTGAGCGCGGCGATGCCCGCCTTAGCCGCGCCGTAGTTGGACTGACCGACGTTGCCGAGGAGTCCTGACGTGGATGAAGTGTTGATGACCGAAGCGCGCACCACGTGGCCCGCCTTCGCCTGTTCGCGCCAGTAGTTCGCCGCGTGGTGCAAGGGCACGAAGTGACCCTTCAAGTGCACGTTGATCACCGCGTCCCAGTCCTCTTCACTCAGGTTCACGAGCACACGGTCGCGCAAGATGCCGGCGTTGTTGACCAACACGTGCAGGTCACCGAACGTCTCTAGGGCACTTTGGACCAGTCGCTCTCCCCCTTCCCAGGTCGCGACGTTGTCGTGATTCGCGAGTGCCTGTCCACCCATTGACTTGATCTCGGCGACGACTTCTTCCGCCGGCGTGGCTTCACCCGTGGATCCGTCGAGTCCACCGCCGAGGTCGTTCACGACGACCTTCGCGCCTTCGGCGGCGAAGAGCAGGGCGTGCTCTCGTCCGATGCCGCGACCAGCGCCAGTGATGATGGCGACGCGACCGTCAAGTGCTCCCATGGACCCTCCCCGTGTAGGTGTGTCTTTCGAGTGTACCGACGAACGCCGTTCTACAGAGATTGACCTCGTCGCCAAAAGTACGGGGGCCGCGCGTGCGCGTGGTAGTGGTCGGGGATATTTCTCATGTGGTCGTCAATGGTCCACGGGGTCGCGGCGAACTCCTCATTCGCGACGGCGCTGAGCGCCTCGTGCAGGTGACGCTTCACTTCGTCGGCGGGTGCGGCGTCGTGCACGCGCCACACGACCATGGGCACGAGACAGATCTCGCAGTCACCGATCCAGCACGTCTCATCTTCGAAGTACCGCTTGGTGACGACAGCGGCCGCGCAGAGCTCGCAGCCCGTCGTCATTGAACGGTCAGGGTCACGGTGGACTTGTAGGGAACCTTCGTGCCAGCTGTCGGACTCTCTGAGACGACTTTCGTCCACTTCGTCGAGTTCGAGTTCGGACCGACCGTCTTGTAGTACAGGGAGGCCTTCTTAAAGGCCGCCAACACTTGGGCCTGGTTGTCGCCGATCACGTTGGGCACGGCTCGCGGCGCCTGGCCGGCGAGTGTCGTCGTGGTCGTGGGGGTGGCGGACGTCGTGGTGGTCGCCGGCGGCGTCGTGGTCGTCGTGGTGGTGGAGGCCGCGGGTCCCTTCGAGACGGACAGCACCACCGCGGCGTGCAGGGGTACCGTGACTGGGTTTTGACCCTTGTTGTACACCACGCGCGCGACGCCGTTGATCGGCACCGTGGGCGAGAAGATGGCGGCCGTCGCCGGGCACGTCGCTCGTACGTGCAACGTGGCGAGTTGGGCCGTCGCCGCGGCGCAGGACTTGCCCACGAGGTCCGTCGGCATCGTGACGAGCACGGGCCCCTTCGAGACACTCGCCGTGATGGTGGTCCCCGATTTGGCCGACGTTCCCGCGGCGGGTGACTGCGTGACGATGTTGCCGAAGGGAATCGTGGCGGAGAACACGTGTTGCGTGACGCTCAACGTGTACCCGTCGTTCTTCAACACCGTTGACTCTTGGGCGACGGTGTGACCTACCAGATTCGGTACGGTGTGACTCTTCGTGAACAGTCCGGACTTCCACGCCGCGCCGAGACCGATGACGATCACGACCAGCACGAGGGCCGCGATGATCAGTCCCCAACGACGGGGATCGCGCGGCATGTCGTACTGACCTCGCTCGAAGCGAGGTGTGCGTCCAATCGGCCCGCGCGGCGCGCCGGGCGCGCCGACACCGACACTCGGTCGCGCGCGAGGCACGCGCGTGAAGCCGCCCGTCGTGGACGGCGTTGAGCCGACGACCTGATCGGCCGACGGAGCTTGAAAGCCGATCGAACTGCGCAACTCTTGTGGCGCGAACTGCGCGAGCAGTGGAAGCTCCTGCGTACCCGGACGCACGACGAGGGGCGTGGCGTCGGTGACGGCGGCTCCGAGTCGCGACGAGAACTGTTCGGCGTCGAGGCGAAGTCGCGGATCGGGCACCGCTGCTTGGGCGAGCACCATGTCGAGGGAACCGAGTTCCAAGCGAACGGGAAGGGGCGTGTCGAGTCGGGCGCGAAGGATCGCCTCGGCGGTCGTACCCTCGTACGCCGCGCTGCCGGTGATGGCCTCGAAGAGGATGAGCGCGAGGGCGTAGACGTCACTTTCGGAAGTGGCGGGTTCGCCTATTGCCTGTTCGGGCGAGAGATAACGAGCGTCGTCGAGCGTCATGCGCTCGCGGTAGTTGGTCGCGAGACCGGCGAGGGCGACGTCACTCACGCGCACTTGGCCCTCCGCGTCAAAGAGAAGTTTCGAGGGCGAGAGTGACCCGAGGACGAAGCCCTGCTCGTGGATGTACGCCAGCGCACTCGCGACGTCACGGCCGAGTCGCGCGCCGTCGTCGATGGTGAATCGCCGCCCTGCGCTGAGGACGTCCTCCAACGATCCCCCGCTCAGGTACTCACTGATCATGAAGATCGCCCCGGACTCCTGACCACCATCGAACACGCGCGCGATGTGGGGGTGACTGAGCGTGGCGGCGCGGATGATGTGGTCGCGAAACGCGCGGCGGATCTCCTCGTGCGACGCGAGATCGGCGAGGAGGACCTTCACCACCACTCGTCGATGCAGCGAAAGATCCTCGGCGACGTAGACCTCGGCGGTCTGACCCACGCCGAGAAGTTCGCGGATGCGGTAGCGTCCGGCGAGCGTGTAGTCGGGTGAGAAGGTAGGCGCCATCGGCTAAACCATAGTAAGGAAGTCCTAGGAGGGTGTGCCCTTCGCCACACCCGTGGCGAGGAGCGTTTCGAACTCGTCCGCGCCCACAATGGGGATACCCAACTCCTCGGCCTTGGTGAGCTTGGACGCGCCAGGTGACTCGCCAACGACGACGCAGTAGGTCTTCTTCGATACGGAGCCCGGCGACGTCCCGCCGCGAGCGATAATCGCCGCTTCCGCTTCATCGCGTGAGTAGCCGACGACGGACCCCGTGACGACGACCGCCTTTCCGGCCAAGGTCGCCTCCAGCGTGGTCGTCGCGCCCGGTTCGCTGAGTGAGAGTCCCGAGCCGGTCAAGCGCGCGATCCGATCGCGATTCTCCTCTTCGCGAAAGTACTGGTACACGGACTGGGCGATGACCGGTCCCACGCCGTCGATCCCCTCGAGCTCCTCGAGAGGCGCGCCGGCTAAGACGTCGAGTCGGTGAAAGTGCTTCGCGAGTTCGCGCGCGGCGACCGGTCCCACGTGACGTATTCCTAGTCCGACCAGGACGCGACTGAGCGGCATCGACTTCGCGTCGTCAATCGCTCGCACCAACGACGTCGCCGAGAGCTGTCCGAAACCTTCGAGTCCGGCGAGGTCCTCGACGCGCAAGGAGAAGAGGTCGGCCACGTCGCTGATGAGCCGCTCACCGAGAAGTTGGGCTACGCGTTGCTCCCCGAGCCCCTCGATGTCGAGAGCGCCGCGCGCGGCGAAGTGCACGATCTGTTCGAGCAACTGCGCGGGGCACGTGGGATTGACGCAGTACGTATCGGACTCCGCTCCTCGTCGAACCAGTGGTTCACCGCACTCAGGACACTTCGCAGGAAAGGTCCATCTCTTCGCGCGCCGCTTGCCCGGTTCGCTCACCGCGCCGACGACCTCGGGAATGACGTCGCCGGCCTTTCGCACGATGACGAGGTCGCCCGGGCGCACGTCCTTCGCGACCACTTGATCTTGATTGTGCAACGTCGCCATCGACACCGTCGATCCCGCGACGACGACCGGCTCCAACACGGCGTAGGGCGTCGCGCGCCCGGTTCGGCCAATGGAGACCTCAATGGCGAGGAGTAGAGTGGTTCGTTCTTCGGGTGGGAGTTTCCTCGCGATCGCCCAGCGAGGCGCGCGGCTCGTGAACCCTAACTTCTCGCGTTCCGCGAGATCGTCGACCTTGATGACGACGCCGTCGATGTCGTAGCGAAGGTCGTGACGGTGCTCTTCGAACCAGTCGCTTCGACGAATCATCGCCTCGACGCCTACTTCCTCCTTCGACTCCTTCGCGGTGAGAAATCCCCACGTCGCGACTTGGCGAATCGTCTCGCTGTAGTACGTGAACGACAACGTGTTGTCAAGATCGACCAGATGGTAGGCGAGGAACGACAGCGGACGTTTCGCCGTCGCGGCGGGGTCCTTCTGACGCAGACTGCCCGCAGCGGCGTTTCGGGGATTGGCGAACTCCTTGGCGCCGATGGCCACTTGCTGGCGGTTCATCTCCTCGAAGTCGGCGCGCGCGAGAAAGACCTCCCCGCGCACTTCAACGCGGCCAGAGGGTCCATTTTTCAAGGTGCGCGGCACGTTGCGGATCGTCTTCACGTTCTCCGTGACGTCTTCGCCGACGCGACCGTCACCGCGTGTCGCGGCCTGGGTCAAGACTCCGTCGACGTACGTGATCGACATCGCGAGACCGTCGATCTTCGGCTCGACGACGAAACGCAGCGTCTCGGGGTCTGCCTGCAGCGACTTCACCACCCGCGCACCCCACTGGCGCAGTTCGTCGACGTCAAAGACGTTGTCGAGGCTCAACATCGTCTCGGAGTGCACCACGGGCGTGAAGAGGTTGGTGGCGGGCGCGCCCACCTTGGTCGACACCGAGTCTTCGGATCTCAACTCCGGGTGCTCCGCTTCCAGTGCGCGGAGCTCTCTCGTCAACGCGTCGTAGTCGGCGTCGGGAATGTTCGGCGCGTCGTCAATGAAATAGGCCTCGTTGTGGCGAGCGATTTCGTCGCGTAGCCACGCGACACGCTGCGCGGGCGTCACGAGATCGTGACGATCGCCGCGCCTTCTACGATCGTGGGGTCATCGACGGAGTAGAGAACGACGGACTGACCGGCGGCGACGGGACGGGTCGGCTCGTGGAGTTCCAGCCACCATCGTTCGTCGTGGCGAAGCGTGGCGCGTTGCACTCGTCCGTGTGCGCTGCACTGCGCCAGTACGGCGTGGCCGTCTCCTAAGGCGTCGTGCGCGAAGGACAGCGACGATTCGTCGAGTTCGAGCGAGGAGATGAGGATCTCGTCGAGTCGCCCGACTTCGACGCGCTTCGCCGCAAGGTCCACCCGCGAGACGTAGCGTTTCTCGCCGTCACGCCCCGGCAACACGCCGCGACGTTGACCAACCGTCATCAGCTCAGCGGCGTGATTCACCCCGAGCTCTTCACCCGTGACCGCGTCGACGATGGTCGCCGACGTGAGTGTCGCGCGTTGGCGCAAGAAAACCTCGCGACCCTTGGAGGCCTCGATGAAACAGACGTCCTGACTGTCGGGCTTGTCCCAGGTACGAAGTCCGAGCCGCTCCGCGTGCTCGCGCACGTCGGCTTTCTTCAGGTGGCCAATCGGCAACAGCAGCATCGCGAGCTGTTCTTCGCGTAGATACCCGAGCACGTAGCTCTGGTCCTTCTGGTCGTCGGCGCCGCGCACGAGGTAGTGCGACGTGTCGCGGCGAGTCACCTGGGCGTGGTGACCGGTGGCGACGGCGTCGAAACCGAGTCGGACGGCGCGCTCGAACAGGAGATCGAATTTGATATGACGATTGCACTCGATGCACGGATTCGGCGACGCGCCCGCGAGGTGCCCCTCGACGAATGGCGTCACGACGTGGCGCTCGAACTCTTCGCTGTAGTTGAAGACGTGATGGTCAATACCTAAGGTCTGCGCGACACGACGCGCGTCATCGACGTCCGCGACAGAACAGCACCCCGAGTCCGAGACCCCGCCCCAAAGTTTCAAGGTTGCACCCACGACCTCGTGACCCTGTTCGATCAAGAGTCCGGCAGCCACCGACGAATCGACGCCACCACTCATTGCTACGAGGACTTTCACCCTCCTAGTCTGTCAGGCGAGACGACGCCTATGCCTCGGCCCGTAACCGGTAGACCACCGAGGAAAGAATCCCAATGAGTGCGTCGACGTCGTTGTCAGTCGTCTCAGCCCCCATCGAGAACCTGACCGATCCCCGTGCGCGTTCGGGCGAAACGCCCATCGCCTCGAGGACGTGGCTTTGGGTCGCGGCGCCACTCGAGCAACTCGCCGCCGCGGAGGCGCACACGCCCTCTTGGTCCAACAGAAAGAGGAGCTCGTCACTCGCGAGTCCGTCGAAGGTCACGTGCACGGTGCCGGCAACTCGCGTCGCGCCGGGCGCCGTGATGGCACAGCCCGGCAGGAAACTCATGGCCGCCATCAGCTTGTGCTGGTAGTCGAGCACTCGGTCGGTTACGTCTTCCAACTCGTCTTTGGTGACGCGAAGGGCTTCCGCGAGTCCGACGACCGCCGCGACGTCGACGGTGCCGCCGCGACGACCACGTTCTTGTCCCCCACCGGGCGTCACCGCGTCCAGGCCAACGTCGCCGCGAAGTACGAGAGCTCCAGCGTTGACGGGACCACCGAGTTTGTGCGCGCAGATGGAGATCATGTCCGAAGTAGCCGTGATCGTCGGCAAACTCAACCACGGCGCGGCGGCGACTGCGTCGGTGTGCGTCGTCACGCCACCGGCGATGACGGTCTTCGCGAGCGCGTTCACGCCGTCGAGCGGTTGGCGAACGCCGGTCTCGTTGTTGACGGCCATGACACTGACGATCGCCGTCGCGTCACTCAAGACGCCGTGCAGCGAGTCGAGGTCGACGACACCGTCGGCGTCGACGTCGACGTAGCGCACGCTCACGTCGTCGTATCCACGCGCCATCATTTCGGCCGCGTCGGAGACGGCGTGGTGTTCGATCTTCGAGATCACGATCTCAGAGTGCTCGTTCGTTCGACGGTGGTGATTCGTCACGCCCACGATCGCCAGATGACACGACTCCGTGCCGCCGCCGGTGAAGATGACGTCACCGGGCTTCGCGCCGACGAAGTCCGCGACGACGTCGCGCGCTTCTTCCACGGCCTTGCGCGCGGCGCGCGCCGCGCGATGACTTCCCGAAGGGTTTCCCACGACGCCACGCTGCCAAGGCGCCATGGCGTTGGTGACCTCATCGCGACGCGGAGCTGACGCGGCGTGATCGAAGTAATACTGCTCGGTCATGCCACAAAAAAGGACTTCTGGTTCGTGAACTCGCGCGCACCAAACGCCGAGAGTTCGCGCCCGAAGCCGGACTGCTTGGTACCGCCAAAGGGCAACTCGTTCATCGACGCCACGATGGCGTTCGCGAAGACCGTACCCACGTCGAGACCGGCGATCGCCTCGTCGATCTCGTTCGAGTCCGTTGCCCATACCGCGCCACCGAGACCCCACGGCGTGTCGTTGGCGACGCGAATCGCGTCAGCGAGATCGTCCGCCACGAGCACGACGGCCACGGGGCCAAACAACTCTTCGCAGCTAGCACGCGAATCGCGCGGCACGTTCGAGAGCACGGTCGCGGGGTAGTACCAGCCCGTTTGCTCGGGCACGAAGCCACCCGCCAGCGCCATCGCGCCCTTGTCGAGCGACGAAGCGACCTGCGCCGCGAGTTCGTCGCGCTGGCCCTTCGAGACGAGGGGTCCGAGCTCAGTCGCGGGGTCCATCGGATCCCCCATCCGTACGGCACCCATCGCCGCCACGTAGAGCTCGAGGAACTCATCGGCCCTGTCGCGAACGACGATGAAACGCTTGGACGCGATGCACGCCTGTCCGTTGTTTTGAATTCTCGCGGTGACCGCCATCGGCACCGTGCGCGCCATGTCCGCTGAGCTCGCCACGATGAAGGGGTCAGACCCGCCCAGTTCGAGCACACACTTCTTCAAGTGCTTGCCGGCCAGTTCTCCAACAGAGCGACCCGCACGGTCCGAACCCGTCAACGACACCGCGACGACGCGCTCGTCGCCAATGATGTCCGCGACGGCGGCGTGACCGACGAAGGTCGTACTGAGGACGCCGCGCATGAAGCCCGCGCGAATGAAGAGGTCCTCTAAGTAACTCGCGCACCCGGGAAGGTTCGACGCGTGCTTGAAGACCACGACGTTGCCGGCCATGATCGTCGGGACGGCCTGGCGAACGACTTGCCACAGCGGGAAGTTCCAGGGCATCACCGAGAAGATCACGCCGATGGGGTCGAATCGAACGCCACTTCGCGAACCAATAGTTGGCAGGCTCTCTTCTCGCAACATTGCCTCGGCGTGATCGGCGAAGTAGCGCATGGTCATCACGCACTTCAGGGCTTCGCCCTTCGCGGCGGCGAAGGTCTTACCCATCTCGCTCGTCATGAGCTCGGCCACCACCGGTAGCTCGCTGTCGAGCAGATCGGCCGCGCTCTTCATGCACCGGCCACGCTCCGCGAAGGACATGGTCTTCCAACTGGCGAACGCGACGGAGGCCGTGTCGAGCACCTGATCGATCTCTTTGGGGGTGTGGTTCGGAATCTCGGAGAGAACCTGTTCCGTGGCTGGGTTTATGGCGACAAAGGGCATGGGCCTAGTCTGCCAGTAAAACCGCCGGTTGCGTCAGGGGCGAGCCCATTTCGACCCAGAAAGCAGGGTTAAAAAACTTCAGGCCCACCAGGACGAGGACGAGTAGCCCCGCCGCCACGAGGGTGACGGGTCGAACACCGAAACTCTTCGCCAAGTCGGCCTGCACGAAGGCTCCCAGCGGATAGAACATCGACAACGAGAGCGTGTACAGCGAGAGAATCCTCGAGCGTTCCGCACGCGGGGCGTGGACTTGCACCGACGTGTTGAGGCCCGTCATCGTACCCATGTAGGAACCACCCAATACCGCCATGGCAATCATCGCGCACACCAGGTTGGGCGCGACCGCGTACAACGCGAGCGCGACGGTGACACAGCCGATCGATCCGCGGAGCACCTTGAGTCGCGACGTCCGTTTCGCGATGGTCGGCAACGTCAACGCCGCGACGACCGCACCCACGCCTTGGGCAGTGACCAACCAGGTCGTGCCGATCCGGCCCGAGTGCAACACGATGATGGCCATCGCGGGCACCAGCGCGATGAAGGGACTCGCGACGATGCCGATCGTGCCAATGGCGAGGATTGGATTTCGACAGCCCTTCACGTTCCAGGCACGCTTCGCGCCATGCCACGTCTCAGCAAAGAAGCGGACCTTGGTGGTGTTGCGTTCCCTGGGCGGTGTGCGAACGAAGGAGAAGACCACGATCACGAAGATGAACGACGCGGCGTTGAGTGCGAAGCACAGGCCAACGGATCCAAGTACCAACGCGAGTGACGCACAGACGGGGCCGATGATGCGACCCAGGTTGAACTGGGCCGACGAGAGCGACACCGCGGCGAGCACCTCGTCACGGTCGACGAGGTCAGGCAGCAACGACTGCCAGGCCGCCCACGACGCCGAACCGCAGAGACCTTCGGCGACGGCGAGGTAGCACGCCAACGACGGCGAAAGATGGTGCGTCAGCGCGGCGACGGCGAGTGCGCTCGCGGTGCCGGCCATGATCAAGTTGTTGAGCTGGATCCACCGCTGACGACTCCACCGATCGGCGACGACGCCGCCGATCGGTGAGCCAATGATCGCCGGCGTCCACGCGGCGACCGTCAGTAGTCCGAGCCAGAGGGGATTCTTCGTGGTCTCGGTGAGGTAGATACCGAGGGCCACGCTCTGCATCCAGGTGCCGGTCGACGAAACGAACGACGAGGTCATGGCCAGTGCGAAACTTCGATGTCGAAGTGGAGCCAACGAAGCCAACGCCATGACTACCCAACCTACTGGGATTGGCGCAAACGAAATCTATTCGTCGGCCGAGGACTCATCCTTGTTGCGACGCGGACGGAGCGCGAACCACCACACGGAGATGATGGTCGCCAACGCTCCGAGCACGCCGATACTCGATTTGACGGATTTCGATCTGCTCTTCTCGGCCATGTTTCCATCGTACCGAGCAGAACGCCGGGGACAAAAAGCCCCCGGCGTCCGTACTGCTGGGGAGACTCGTTAGTCCTGTTTCGAAGCCTCGATGGCGATCTCCAGGACGATCTTGTGGCTCACGACGACGCTGCCGTTCTCGAGCGCCCCTTCAAAGTTGACGCCGAAGTCACGGCGGTCGATGTCGGTCGTCGCCTCAAAGCCCACGACGGTCACGCCGGGAAGCGTCGAGGGGCTGCTACCCAGGTACTCGACGTCAAACGTCAGGTTCTTGGTCACGTCACGCACGGTGAGGTCGCCCTGCAACTCGTACTTGTCGCCACCCTTGGCCGTGACCTTCGTCGACTTAAAGGTCACCTTCGGGAACTTCTCCTGCTCGAGGAAGTCGGCGCTGCGCAGGTGATTGTCGCGCGTCTCGTTGTTGGTCGAAATGCTCGCGGCTTCGGCTTCCGCCTCAACGTGCGAGTTCTCTACGGTGTCGCCGATGGTCAGGGTGCCGGAAAACTCGGTGAAACTACCGCGCACCTTGGACGCGACGAGGTGACGGGCCATGAAACCAAAAGTCGAGTGAACGGGGTCGATGGTGTAAACACCGGGAGCGGGGATGTTGCTCATGTGGTTCTCCTATATATATGGACAAGGGGTTGTCTCTCGCCATTATAGTTGCTTTTGCAACTACTGGTCAAGAAGTTACTTTCTGCACAACTAAGTGGTACGCTTAGGTCATGTCTATCTCGACGAGCGCGTGCCCTTCGGGCGACGAGAAGGTAGTCCTCTTCGGTCTCCTGCTGGAGACGAACGCCCGTCTGACGAAAGATCTGGGCGCAGCCCTGGAATCCTCGTGCCAGCTGCCCCTCGCCTGGTTCGAGGTGCTGCTGCAACTGCGCCAGTCCGCGGACGGTCGCCTGAAGATGAGTCAGATGGCCGACGCGATCGTGCATTCGACGGGTGGGACGACACGACTGGTGGACCGTCTCGAAGAGGCGAGCTTCGTTCGTCGAGAGCACTGCCCGAGCGACCGACGCTCCGTCTACGTCTCCATCACGGACGCCGGTAACGCCAAACTCGACGAAGCACTCGGCGTGCACCTCACGTACCTCAACGAGAACATGGGAACCCGACTCGATTCCGGCGAGCGTGAGACGTTGGCCGTACTGCTCGCCAAGCTCAACGCCTCGCGTTAAGCCTTCGTCACCCAGGCCACCGCGTCACGTTCGTCGTCGAGATCAAGTCGTGTTCCCTCGCCTTCACCCTTGGTCGCGAGGACCTCAACGGCCAGCACTTCGCTCGCGAGCAACGCAAATCCCTGCGCGAGATCGTCGAGACCCACGACGTTCAAGATGACGCGATCGGACACGTCGAGCCCTGAGTTCTTGCGAAGGTCTTGGACTTGACGTACGACGTCGCGTAGGTACCCTCGACGAAGGAGGTCTTCGTCGAGCGCGAGATCGAGCGCTACCACCTCGGCGCCGTCGCGCGACACCGCGTAGCCACCCTGGCCCTTCACGCGAAGTTCCACCTCACTGCGGTCGAGTTCGAACGTTCCCGTTGACAGTACGACAACCACTGCCCCACCGGACTCGAGCGCGGCCGCGGCCGCGACGGAATCGAGCGCGGCGAGAGCGGGCTTCAGTTCCTTGACGGCTTCGCCCAGACGAGGTCCGACGAGACGAAAGTTCGGGACGAGTTCGAAGCTCAACACGTCGGCTAGCTCGCGTCCGTATTCCAACTTGTCGACGTTCAACTCCTCTTCGACGACACCCGCGGGCGGTAACGGTGAACTCGGGCCCAAGAAGACGAGGGCGCGCGCGAGAGGTTGGCGAACCTTGACGCCCGCTTCCGCTCGCGCCGCACGGCCCAGCGACGTGAGTCGTCGTGCCACGTCCATGGACGTCTCGAGCGCAACATTTCGTCGCGTCAGGTCGGCGACGGGCCAATCGACCAAGTGCACGGAGTCGTTGTCGCTCACGTCGTTCAGTTCCTGGAAGAGACGTTCCGTGACAAAGGGGCAAAAGGGCGCGAGCAACAGAGTGATTCGTTGGAGTACCTCTAACAAGGTTGCATGCGCCGCCAACGAGTCCGACGCCGGTGCGTTGGGATCAGTGCGCCAGAAACGCCGGCGACTTCGCCGCACGTACCAGTTCGAGAGATCGTCGATCAAACCGGCGAGCGCGGCGGTGCCGCCGAGGGGCTCGTAGCCGTCGAGGGCGTCGGTGACCGTCTCGGTGACGCTCTCCAGGCGAGAGAGAATCCACTGGTCGATGGCGCTGCGCTGCTCGAACGCGGGGATCTCGGGGTCGTGGGGGTCGAAGTTGTTGAGCGACGCGTACGTCGTGAAGAAACTGAAGGTGTTCCATAGTGTCGCGAGCGTCTCGCGAAGTGACGCGTCGATGGGCCCGAGTCCCGCGCGCGTGGAGGTCCAGGGCGAGCCCTGCGAGAACATCCACCAACGAAGTGGATCGGCGCCGCGCGTGTTCAGAACTTCCCACGGGTCGATCACGTTGCCCACGGATTTGCTCATCTTCTTGCCGGACTCATCGACGATGTGACCGAGACAGAGCACGTGCTCGTAGGGCTTGGCGCCAAAGACCAACGTGTTCACCGCGAGCAACGTGTAGAACCATCCACGCGTCTGATCGATGGCTTCCGCGACGAGTTGCGCGGGGAACTGCATCGCCTCCGCACTACCGCGCGCGTGGGGGTAGCCCACCTGCGCGGCGGGCATCGAGCCGGCGTCGAACCACGCGTCGATGACCGGCTCAACCCGGCGAGATTCGTCGCCGCACTGCGGACAGCTAAAGACGACGTCGTCGATGACGGGTCGATGCGGTTCGAGGTCGCTGAGATCTCGACCCGTCAACGCGGAGAGTTCGGCGCGCGAGCCCACGCACGTCAGGTGGCCGTCCCGGCATCGCCAGATGGGTAGGGGTGTTCCCCAGTACCGGTCGCGTGACAACGCCCAGTCGACGTTGTTCTCCAGCCACTCGCCCATGCGACCGTCACGAATGTGCGCCGGGTGCCAGTCGACGGTCGCGTTCTCCGCGAGCATCAGCTCCTTGAACTTGCTCGTGGCGACGTACCAACTGGGCTTCGCCCAGTAGATGAGCACCGTCCCGCAGCGCCAGCAGTGAGGCAAGGAGTGGGTGAAGTCGTAGCGCTTGATCAGCAGTCCCCGACGATCGAGTTCGTCGTTGATCTCGTGGTTGGTGTCGCGTACGTGTTTGCCTTCGAGCCACGCGACGGCCGCACTGAACGTACCGTCGGGACCGACGGGATTCAACGTGGGCAGTCCGTTCTCTCGCGCGATCTGGCGGTCGATCTCGCCGAACGCGGGCGACTGGTGCACGAGACCCGTGCCGTCCTCGGTCGTGACGTAGTCCGCCGCGACGACGTAACAGGTGTCGACGTCGTCGGGCAGCGCGACGTCCGTGAAGGGTCGTTGGTAGTGAGCGCCCACGAGGGCTGTGCCCGGGAAGGTTCCCGAAGGGGTCGCGCCTTCGCCGAAGAGCGACGCCACCAGGTCTTCGGCCACGACCAGACCGTCGACGACGGCGTACGTGACCTCGGGGTTCACCGCGACGGCGACGTTGGAGAGCAAGGTCCAGGGCGTGGTCGTCCACACGGCCAGATGCGTCGCGCCGGCGAGGTCAGTTCGATCGCCCGCGTCGCTGAGGGCGAACTTCACGTACGCGCTCTCGTCGGTCTCGTCGGTGTGCACGCCGGGCTGGCCCAACTCGTGCGACGAGAGCCCCGTCTCACAACGCGGACAGTAGGGAATGACCTTCAAGTCCTCGTAGAGCAGCCCCTTGTCGAAGAGTTGCTTCAAGTGCCACCACACCGACTCCACGTACTCCGGGTGGAACGTGTAGTACGCGTGCTCCATGTCGGTCCAGTAACCAATACGGTCGGTCAATCGCTCGAACTCGCCGACGTAGGTGAGGACTGACTCTCGACAGAGCCGGGTGAACTCGGCGATGCCGACCTTCTCCTCGATCATTTTCTTGCCCGACACGCCGAGCTGTTTTTCTACCTGCACCTCGACGGGCAGCCCGTGCGTGTCCCAACCGGCGCGACGCGCCACGTACTTTCCGCGCATGGTGTGATAGCGACAGAAGAGGTCCTTGTACACGCGCGCCCACACGTGGTGCAGTCCCGGCATGCCGTTGGCGGTGGGCGGCCCTTCGTAGAAGACCCAGGGCTCGGCACCCTCACGGAGTTTCATCGAACGTTCGAAGACGTTGTTGGCCTTCCAACGGGCGAGCTCGGCCTCTTCGAGGGCCACAAACTCAAGTTCGGCGCTGACGGGGCGGAACATGTATCTCCTTCGATGAACTCTCACATCGTAGTGAACGAGGTGAAAGCGCCGAACCCGCACGTACTGTGGAGTCGTGTCAAAAGTCACCATCATCGACGAACCCATAACGTCGCACGGCGCGCTCAGCGTCTACTACGCCGCCGTCGACGAACTGAATCGCCGCTACGACGGGAGCGACGAAGGGAGTCACTTGCAGGTGGACGAGTTGAAACCTCCCGAGGGTCTCTTCCTCGTCGCCCGTCTCGACGGTCACCCCGTCGGCGGCGTCGGCCTTCGTACCATCGGCGATCGAGTGCTCAAGCTCGGTGAGATCAAACGCCTCTGGGTGCGTCCCGATCTACGTCGTCGCGGCGTCGGCCTGCGTCTCATGACCGACGCCGAGGTCCGTGCGCGATCGATGGGTTTTCTTCAGCTCTATCTCGAGACTGGCTACGCCCAGCCCGAAGCGGTGGAGCTCTACCAACAGAGCAAGTGGACGCCGGTGAAGGACTACCCGCCGGGCGCGTATTCGTATCCCCAGGCGTACCGCTTCACGAAAGTGCTTTAAGCGAAGCGCTCGTCCAGCCACTCGGGCGAGAGTTCTTCGAGCGACTCGAGGACCAGGTCGGCGAGGAGAAACTCTGCGTGACCACGGTCGTCGTGGGTCGGTACCGCGATCACAGTCATTCGGCCCGCTTTCGCCGCCAGGACGCCGGCCGCTGAGTCCTCCAGCACGAGGCACGCGCTCGGCGCGACGTCGAGTGACGCGGCCGCAGTGAGAAAGACGCCAGGATGGGGCTTGCCGTAAGGCTCGAACTCGGCGGAATGAATCGACAAGAATCGATCGAGCAGGTCGAAGTGCTTGAGGCATCGGACAATCAGCGCCATGGGCGTCGAGCTCGCCAAAGCCATCGGACCGCGCTCCCCCGCCAGGTCGAGCGAACGAAGCGCGCCGGGCAGGAGTCGACCTTCACTCTCGACCAGATCGCCGACGTCGCCGAGGAGGAGTTCGACGACGTCATCGGTTGAGGGCCCCGACCACGGGTACTGAGAGAACCAAAAGTTGACGACCTCGTTGACGAACATTCCCTTCGTCGAGCGTCCTTCGGCGTCCGCGATCGGTACGCCGAGTGATCCAAAGATCTCGACTTCGGCCTTGTGCCAGAGGATCTCGGAGTCCAAGAGGAGTCCGTCCATATCGAACAGCGTTGCTTGCAGCACCCCGTAACCTTTACACACACCGAAGTAAGGGGAACCTGGTGACCGTGCGCCCGCTCCAGCCGCGCGACGTTAACGCGGTCGTCGCAAGAGTGAAGGAACGTCTCAGCGACGACGCTCGACGAAACCCACTGCTCAACGCCGACTTCTCGAACCAGCACTTCTCTCGAGCCCTCACCGACGCGATGGATCAGACGTGGGTAGTGGAAGAAGACGGTCGCCTCGTCGGCCATCTCTACGGAGCGCTCCTCGAAAGCGTCGAGTACGGCAACGGTGTCTGGATTGGCCCCGACGGCGTCTCGTTCGACGACGTCGACCAACTGGCCGACCTGTACGCCACGGCGGGCGCGATCTGGATCGAACGAGGAGCGCTCGAACACTACGCCTGGGTGTTCGACGACCCCGCGGACACGGCACCGTGGTACGAACTCGGCTTCGCGCGGATGCACGTGCGCGGTGTCTTGTCACTCAGTGAAGAACGAACGCACCGCTTACCCTCTGGTTACTCGCTTCGTCGAGGAGGCGCAGAGGATTTGGAACTCGCGCTCTTCATCGACGCCACCCTCGACGACGCGCAACGGCGAGGTCCGAGCTTTTCGATCTCCTTCGAGCACGCGTCGCGCGCTGAAGAGATGCTCGAAGCGCTCGAAGACGACGAGGTTCACTACTACGTCGTAGAGAGCTCGGGCGTTGGCGTCGCACAATGTCTTACGTTTCCTCTCGAAGCCCGTCGCGGGTCGTTCGACGACACGCTGCACGTCAGCGCGGTCGCCGTCACGCCAGATCACGAACATCGCGGCGTGGCCCGCGCATTGATCGATCACGCGCTCAACGACGCCCTCGACGCGGGCTTCGGTCACGTAGAGACGAACTGGCGCGTGACGAATCGACGTGCGAACAACTTCTGGGTCCGTTACGGCTTTCGACCCACGTACGTGCGACTGCACCGAACGATCGGGTCTGGTTAGTTGAGTGACGACTCGATGGCGATGACGAGCGCGGGGTCCTCGGGGGTCACCTGCGGGGCAAAGCGCGTCACGGCGCCGTCACGATCGACGAGGAACTTCTCGAAGTTCCATCGGATATCGCCGGAGTACCCCTCGGCGTCGGGAACCTTCTCGAGCTCGGCGTAGATAGGACTCTGCTCGTCACCGTTTACGTCGATCTTCTCGAAGAGTGGGAAGGTGACGCCGTAGGTCGTTGAGCAGAAAGTCTGAATCTCCTCGGCGCTTCCGGGCTCTTGTCCCGCGAACTGATTGCAGGGAAAGCCGACCACGCTGAAACCTTGTTGCTCGTACTTCTTCTGCAGCGTCTCGAGCCCTTCGTACTGGGGCGTGAGCCCGCACTTCGAAGCGACGTTGACGATGAGAATCGTCTCTCCCTTGAAGGCGGCCAACGAACTTGACTCGCCCGAAAGGGTATTGACTGGAATGTCGTAAATGGTCATGACCAGACCCTAACGGTCATCCGCGGCGATGAACGAGACGTAGGCTCGACGCGTGCAGGCCCTGACCATCGACGAGAAACGGCTCGAGGTCGTTGAGCGCGACACGCCCGAACCCGGACCGGGCGACGTGGTCGTTGCGGTTCGCGCGGCGGGCATCAACGCGGCCGACCTCATGCAACGTGAGGGGTTCTACCCAGCGCCACCGGGCTTTCCCGAGGACATTCCCGGCATGGAACTCGCCGGGCTCGTCCTCGCGGTGGGTGACGGCGTGTCGACCTCGTTGATCGGACGACGCGTCTGCGCCATCGTCGGCGGTGGCGCGCAAGCCTCCCACTGCGTCGTGGCGAGCGAGCACCTGCTCTTCGTACCCGAGCACGCGAGTTGGAGCGAAGCGGGCGGTTTCCCCGAGGCCTTCACGACGGCGTACGACGCACTCGTCACGCAAGGCCACCTCCAGGCGAGAGATCGGGTGCTCATCTCTGGTGCCGCGGGCGGCGTTGGCACCGCCGGCGTCCAGATCGCGCACGCGCTTGGCGCGGAGGTTGTCGCGGCCACTCGAGACGACGAGCATCATGACGCCTTGCGCGCGCTCGGAGCAGATCAAACGGTCGTCCTCGGCGACGTCAGCTCCTTGGATCCCGTCGACGTGGTGCTCGAGCTCGTCGGTGCCGCGAACGTGAGCGCCGCGCAAAAGATCTTGCGCCCCCACGCGCGTTACGTGATCATCGGCGTCGGCGCAGGCGCCCGCGTGGAGATCGATCTCTTGTCGATGATGCACACTCGCTACACCCTTACTGGCTCGACGTTGCGTTCACGCACCCGCGAAGAGAAGTCGTCGGTCGCCCAACTCATTCGCGACGTGCTTATCCCGCTGTGGGAGCAAGAGGTCTTCACCGTCCCGATCGCGAAGACTTTCGATCTGCGCGACGCCATCGCCGCCTATGACTTCTTCGCCCAGCCAGGGAAGCTCGGCAAGGTCGTCTTGACCGTCGACGGCTGAAGGGGCACCACCGCGCCGGACTCGCGACGCGAAATGACGAAACACTTGGTCGAGGTACTCTTCACCAATGGAGCCGCGACTTGAGGCCAATCGGGCGAATTGGAACGAACGCGTGGGAATACATACTCGTTCGCAGTTCTACGACGTCGAGGGATGGCTTCGCGACGCCCCCGGACCTCGCTCCGAAGAAAGTGACGCGCTCAGGGACGTCGACGGCAAGACCCTCGTGCACTTACAGTGCCATTTCGGAATGGACACGCTTCGTTGGGTCAGGGCCGGTGCCGTGGTCACGGGTGTGGATTTTTCACCTCAGGCGATTGACGAAGCCGTGGCGCTTTCGAAGCGCGCTGGCCTGGCCGACCGCTCGACCTTCGTCTGCGCCAACGTGTACGACGCGCCGCGAGCATTGGCGGGCCAGCGCTTCGACGTCGTGTACGTCAGTTTGGGGGCACTCGGTTGGTTACCGAACGCCTCGGAGTGGGCTGCGGTTGTCGCTGACCTGTTGAATCCAGGTGGTCAGTTCTACGTACACGACGTCCATCCTTTCGCTGGGTGCTTCGACGACGAGGGAGAACGAATCATCTACGGCTACTTCGAAGATGTCGACCATCCCTTCGTGTACGACGGCGAGTACACCTACTCCGACGGCGACAAGCTCTCCTCTACGAGAACCTACGAGTGGAATCATTCCATCGGCGAGATCGTCACGGCGTTGATCGAACGTGGTTTGGTCCTCGACGTGCTGACGGAACACGACTGGACCGCGTGGCAACAGTTCCCTTGGTTGGAGAAGGACCCTTCGGGCCGCTACGTCGTGCCCCACGACCGCCCGCGCGTTCCTCTTTCGTTCACCCTCGTCGCTCACTCGCCCTCGATCACCTGACGCCACCGTCGCCGCAACTTTTACGTTGAACGCTGACAACGCGTGACAACGCGTGACAACGCGAGACGCGGACAGAAATGGGCTCCTACACGTCGGCCAAAACATCGGGAATACCGAACGTCACGTTAAGTTGGCCCCGTGCTTAGTCCGATACCGCCGCCGCATCCGTCACGGTGCGATCCCCAACGCGACGATTACGCAGCCATACTTGCCGCTCATGAGGAAGCTGTTCGCCTGGGCCAGCCCAGCTACCGCGATCCGGCAACGGGACTTACGGTGTTGACGGTGACGACGCATCTTGCGCGTGGAACCTGTTGCGAAAGTGGCTGTCGCCACTGCCCTTATCTACAGGAGTGAGCGAAGAGGCGTGTAGGCAAGTCCGAGCGCTTCCGCGACGGGACCGTAGGTCACCTTGCCGTTCACGACGTTGACTCCTTCGGCGAGCGCGTCGTCGGCGACGACCGCTTCGCGCCAGCCGTGACGAGCGAGTTCTAACACGTAGGGCAACGTCGCGTTCGAGAGGGACTTCGTCGACGTCGCCGGCACCGCGCCGGGCATGTTCGCCACGCAGTAGAAGATCGAACCATTGACCTCGAAGGTCGGATTCGAGTGCGTGGTGGGCCGCGTTGCTTCGAAACAGCCGCCCTGGTCGACGGAGATGTCCACCAACACCGAGCCCTCGCGCATCTGGGCCACGAGATCGTTGCTCACCAGCTTCGGCGCCTTCGCGCCGACCACCAGCACGGCGCCGATGACGATGTCGGCGTCGAGGCACGCTTCTTCGATGGCCAACGTCGACGACGCGATCGTCTCGACGCGTCCGTCGAAGTGGATGTCGACCTGACGAAGTCGCTCCAAGTTGCGGTCCAGTATCGTCACGTTGGCGTGCAGTCCCACCGCCATCGTCGCCGCGGCGAGTCCCGACACGCCGGCACCGATCACGACCACGTTGGCCGGCGCTACGCCGGGGACGCCGGAGATCAACGTACCGTGTCCCCCGCCCGGACGCATGAGGTGGTGCGCGCCCATCAGCGGCGCCATTCGTCCCGCGACTTCACTCATGGGCGTGAGGAGGGGCAGCGAGTTGTCGCGAAGACGAACGGTTTCGTACGCGATCGCGACGTTGCCCGCCGCGACGAGCGCGTCGGTGCACTCCCTCGACGCCGCCAAGTGCAGGTACGTGAAGAGGACTTGATGACGGTGCGCCGCGAGACGGTCGTACTCCGCGGCAATGGGCTCTTTGACCTTCAGCAGCATTTCGCTCTCGGCCCAGACGTCATCGACACTGTCGACGATGACGGCGCCGTTCGCGACGTAACTCGCGTCGGCAATGGATGAACCGACGCCCGCGCCTCGTTCGACGAGCACGCGATGTCCTGCGCCCGTGAGCTCTCGAGCGCCCGCGGGCGTCAACGCCACGCGGTCCTCGTCGGTCTTAATCTCTTTGACTACGCCGATGATCATCGCTGACGCTCTCTTTTCTGGACGACTCTCACGCTAACAACTTGACACCTCACGCACCTATTCGGCCTCAAGTCAGAACTCGAGGTTGTGCATCACGTGCTTGATACGGGTGTAGTCCTCGAAGCCATAGACGGACAGGTCCTTGCCGTACCCCGACTTCTTGAAACCTCCGTGCGGCATCTCGGCGACCAGGGGAATGTGCGTGTTGATCCACACGCAACCAAAGTCCAGGTCACGAGCGAACCGTAGGGCGCGCCCGTGATCCCTCGTCCATACCGACGACGCCAAACCGTAATCCACGCCGTTCGCCCAACTGAGCGCCTCGGCTTCGTCGGAGAACTTCTGCACCGTGATGACGGGACCGAAGATCTCGTTTTGGATCATCTCGTCGTCTTGACGCAGCCCCGCGACGACCGTCGGTTCGATGAAGAACCCGTCGCTGCCCACCTGTGAACCGCCCGTGACCACCGAGGCGTGCTTTGGCGCACGGCCCAAGATGCCCGTCACTCGTTCGAACTGCGTCCGATTGTTGACTGGACCGAAGAACGCGTCCTCGCTGTCCGGTTTGCCGATCACGGTGTTCCTCGCCTGCTCCGCGAGGGCGTCGACGAAGTCGCCGTAGATCTTGTCGCCCGCTAACACGCGCGTGGCGGCCGTGCAGTCCTGGCCCGCGTTGAAGTAGCCAGCGATCGCTATGCCTTCGACGGCGGCGGCGAGATCGACGTCATCGAAGACCACTACCGGAGCCTTCCCTCCGAGTTCGAGATGGACGCGCTTTACATTCTTCGCCGCCGACCCCGCGACTTCCATGCCGGCTCGAACCGATCCCGTGATCGACACCATCGCCGGCACGGGGTTCTCGACGAGCGCGCGACCCGTGTCGCGGTCGCCGCACACGACGCCGAAGACGCCTTCGGGGAGTACCTCAGCCATCAATGACGCCATGAACAACGTCGACGCCGGCGTCGAATCACCGGGCTTCAACACCATCGTGTTCCCCGCGGCGATGGCCGGTGCCCACTTCCACACGGCCATCATCATCGGGTAGTTCCAGGGCGTCACGGCTGCGCACACGCCTACGGGTTCGCGTCGCACGTAGCTCGTCATTCCTTCCATGTACTCGGCGGCGCCGCGACCCTCCAAGAGTCGAGCGGCGCCCGCGAAGAAGCGGATCTGGTCGATCATCGGAGGGATCTCTTCGCTCATCGTGACCGCGATGATCTTTCCCGTGTTCTCCGCCTCGATCGCGACGAGCTCTTCCGCGTTCGATTCCAGGAGATCGGCAATCTTCAAGAGTGCCATCGAGCGTTGCGACGGCGTCGTGCGCTTCCACGACGTGAACGCCTTCGCCGCGACTTGGACCGCGTGATCGACGTCGCTCTCGTTTGAAAGCGGCATTTCGGCGAACGGCTGACCGGTCACGGGACTCAGCAACTCGACGTACTTCCCGCTCTTTGGCGCGAGCGATTCCCCACCGATGAAGTTGGCCAAGCGACGCATACTGCCCTCCTTACGCGGGCCTGTCTAGCGACAGCGCCCCACGTCACTCTGCCAGAGTTTGCTTGGGTTTCGCAACCACGAACTATGAAATAAGTCACGTGGGGCGCATATGACGACGTATTCCGTCGCGATATACCCCTATACTGTCTCTATCCGCAGTCCTTGGTCGCAAGACGACGGACCGGGAGCAACCAATGCCAGGACCCAAACCACAGCGAGAGAGTCAAGCGAACGGCGATCGTTCGAACATTGAACTCATCAACACTGCACCGGGAGTCCTTGACGCGCCGGACCGCAAGATCATCAGTCTCCTGCAACAAGACGGACGGCGCGCCTACGGCGCGATCGCCGAAGAGATCGGTCTCTCCGAAGCCGCGGTGCGTCGTCGGGTGCAGCGTCTGAAGGATTCGGGCGTGATGCAGATCGTGGCGATCACCGATCCTCTGCAACTCGGCTACGGACGTGAAGCGCTGATTGGCATTCGCGTCCAGGGTGACGTGCGCCTGGTGGCGGACAAGATCGCGGCCATCGACGAAGCGAACTACGTCGTCATGACCGCGGGCAGCTTTGACATCATCGCGGAAGTCATTGCTGAAGATGACAACGACCTGGTGCACCTCTTGAATGACGCGATTCGCTCCATTCCTGGCGTGACCGAAGTCGAGACTTTTTTGTATTTGAAACTAGCGAAGCAGACCTACGCATGGGGGACAAAGTGACACTTCACGAGACCATTTCCGACGGCATCGCCGTCACTGACGAGAAACACGCCAGTCACAGCTACTCCGAACGAGCGAGACGCAACCTCTGGTTGCAGATGTCGCGCATGGGGGCCTACAGCGACCACAACGAGATACCGATCATGGTGCGCGGTGAGGGCACGCGGGTCTACGACGCGAACGGCACCGAGTACTTCGACGGACTCTCGGGTCTGTTCACCAACGCGCTCGGGCACGGGCGAAGCGACATCGGCGCCGCCGCGGCCAAGCAGATGAGCGAACTCGCCTTCTTCCCCCTTTGGACCTACGCCCACCCGAAGGCGATTGAGTTGGCCGAGCGTTTGGCGAGCCTCACGCCCGGTGACCTCAATCGAGTCTTTTTCACCTCGGGCGGTGCCGAGGCGAACGAGAGTGCGTGGAAACTGGCGCGTCAGTACCACAAGATGCGCGGCGACCTCGACCGCTACAAGGTGATCAGCCGCGACGTTGCCTACCACGGCACGACGCTCGGGGCGCTCACCATAACCTCGCTTGAGTCATACCGCACGCCGTTCGAACCCCTCGTACCGGGCGCCGTGAAGGTACCCGCCGTCAACTTCTATCGAGCCGAGCAACACGGCGGCGACTTCGAAGCGTTCGGTCTCTGGCAAGCCCACCAGATCGAAGAGGCCATCCTTCGGGAAGGTCCCGAGACGATCGCCGCGGTGTTCCTCGAGCCCGTCCAGAACGCCGGTGGTTGCTTCACGCCGCCGCTCGGTTACTGGAAAGAAGTGCGAGAGATCTGTGACCGCTACGGCGTGCTGCTCGTCTCGGACGAGGTGATCTGCGCCTTCGGTCGTATTGGCACGTGGTTCGGTGGACAGAAGTACGACTACGTCCCCGACATCATCACCTGCGCGAAGGGCATCACCGCCGGTTACGCGCCGCTCGGCGCGATGATCGTGTCGGACCGAATCGCCGAGCCGTTCTTGCACGACGACGAGGCGTTCATGCACGGTTTCACGTGGTCCGGTCACCCGGCGTCGTGCGCCGTGGCCTTGAAGGCCCTCGAGATCTTGGAGAACGAGAAAGTGCTCGAGAACGTGCGGGCGAACGAGGAGTACTTCCGCCAGAGTCTCGAGGCACTGAAGGACATTCCCATCGTGGGAGACGTACGCGGCACCGGCTATTTCTGGGGCATCGAGCTCGTGAAGGACCAGGCCACGAAAGAGACCTGGGTCGGCGACGACGCCGAACGATTGCTACGAGGCTACGTGTCGCCCGAGATGTTCCGTCGAGGTCTCATCTGTCGTTCTGACGACCGCGGCGACCCCGTCGTGCAGCTCGCGCCACCGTTGATCTCTACACGCGACGACATCGACTTCATGACCGGGATTTTGCGTGAGGTATTCACCGGGGCGTCCAAGCTCAACATCTAGTGCGACCACCGGACTCGCTTTGGTGGTCGAGCCTCGATCAGCCGGTGACACCTCGAGCGCCACTGCGAGAACACCTGGACGTCGACGTCGCCATCGTGGGCGGCGGCTTCACCGGCCTGTGGACCGCGCGCGAACTCAAACGACGTGATTCCTCACTTCGCGTCGCCGTCCTCGAGAAGTCGGTCTGTGGCTTCGGCGCCTCGGGACGAAACGGCGGGTGGGCCTCGGCGCTCTACCCCCTTGGCGACGACGCGGTCATCGCGCGCCACGGTCGAGCGTCTTTCGATCACCTGCGCGTAGAACTTCAAGGAGCCGTGCGCTCACTCGGGGCTTCCCTCGCCGCCGACGGTATCGACGCGCACTTCGTCCAGGGTGGCTCGCTGACCTTCGCGCGAAGCGACGTGCAGGCCCAGCGACTTCGTGAAGAAGTAGAGGCCAAGCGCGATCACGGGTACGGACGCGATGACGTGGCGTGGCTCGACAGTGACGCCACACGTGAGCGTGGCGTCGTACGTGACGCCCTGGGCGCCACGTACACGCCGCACTGCGCGCGACTGCATCCCGCTCGACTGGTACGGGGACTCGCGAAAGTGAACGAGGAGCTCGGCGTCTCCATTTTCGAGAACTCCACGGTGCTGAGGATCGTCGGCGGTCGTGACGGCACGCTCGCCGAGGTCGTCACCGCGCACGCCAGCGTGCACGCTCGCTTCGTCGTTCGCGCCACCGAGGGCTTCACCTCGACGCTGCCCGGCGAGCGACGAAGCGTCGCGCCAATCTATTCACTGATGATCGCCACCGAACCCCAACCGGCGGCGTTCTGGGAGGAGGTCGGCTTTCGCCACTACGAGACCTTCGCCGACGACCGACACCTCATCATCTACGGCCAACGCACGAACGACGACCGGATCGCCTTTGGGGGTCGCGGCGCGCCGTACCATTTCGCCTCGACGGTGGAACAGCGATTCGACCAGAGTCCCAAGGTCTTCAGCCTCCTCGAGTCAACGTTGCGAGAGCTCTTCCCGTCACTCACGGGTGACGTCACGCACCGCTGGGGCGGCCCACTCGCGATGCCTCGTGATATGTCACCTTCGGTGCTCGTCGACTACACGACGGGGCTCGCGAGCGCCGGCGGGTACACGGGCGACGGCGTCGTGATGAGTTACGTCGCCGCGAACTGTCTCGCCGACCTCATCAGCGCGCCCGACCTGGACACGGCCTTTACGGTCTTGCCGTTCGTCCAACACCGGAGCAAACGCTGGGAAGTCGAACCACTTCGCTGGCTGGGCATCAACGCGGGTCTCACGCTGGCCGCGTGGGCCGATCACGTCGAACGACGAAAGAACAAGGAGAGTCGCGCGAGTCGCTGGCTCGATCGCCTCATCGACTAGATCCTTTAGTGAAGGATGTTGACTGCTCGAGCGGCGACGATGGAGATCGTGATGAGCGACGCGATCGACTCACCGAGGAAGAGCGCCTTGGCTCGTGGCGAGAGGGGCATCGCGTCCGCGGGCGCGAAGCTGGTGCCGTTCGCGAACGAGGTGTAGAGGTAGTCGAAGAACTGGGGACGCCAGTTGGACGGCGCCAACGTGGGATTTTCCATCTGGGGGAACTGGATGTCCGGCTGGAGCGTGTCGGAGCCCGCGCGCAAATGAGGTCCCCCGCGGTCCATCTCCCAGAACCACAGTCCAAAGACGATGACGTTGGTGATCCAGATCGACACGGCCGAGAAGATCAGTTGTCGACCTTGGGAGACGTGCGCGTTCAAGAGGCGATCGACGAGCAGCCCCACAGAGGACATGTTGGCCGCGGTCACCAGGGCGATAAGGCTGACGCAGAGATTACGGACCCACGGAGCGTCGTCCGGGCGGCGGTGCCTTCTCGCGGAGAGTGGAATGAGCGGCAAGACGACCAACAGGGGCAACAGCCATTTGGGCCCAATCGCGAGGCGGCTCGGCAGCGCGATGAAGAGTCCCGCGCACGCGAGCAGGGCTAGCGAGGCCGGCCAGTGAGGTTCTTTGTGAATGGTTTTCACGCGTCGACCTAGCTAAGGGTGGCTGTGGAGAGCGAGGTGAGGTTGCGAGGTATCAACAGGAGGGGGAAACCCTTACCCGTGAAGAGTTTGTCGATCGAGCCGAGCGTCATCGTCTTCACGTCGGTCGGAATGGCGACGTGCACCTTCGAATTGTAGGACGTCACTTTCACGCTCAGCGTGGTGGTCGTGTGCGCCGATTTCACAGTGACGCTGCTCGCGGAGACTTCGCCCTGGCTTCCCACGGTGATGGTCCAGAGAACGGAGCCGAGTATCGACGTGGCGGACGAGGAGAACAGGCCGGTGAGCGCGACGTGGTCGCGGTACAAGGTGTAGGTCGTTGAGTACCCACTCTTGGTCTTCGTCTCTCGAAAACCCGTGATCAGTTTGATGTCGGGTTTGGTCAGCTCGAGGGCGACCCCGAAGAGCGACGGCGTCTTCACCTTCGCGGTCATCCAGGGTCCACTGGACTGGGCGGCGGAGCGCGCGTACAGCTGGTTCGCGACCAGTCGAAGTTCGATCGCGGCGCCCGAGACGACCGTCGGGATACTGACGATGGCGTCGACTTTGTTGGACGTGAAGTTCGCCGCGACGGTGGCGCTGAGGCTGAACGTGGACCCGGACGACAGGTGCACGTCCACCATCGCCGACGACGGTGGGTAGCCGTTCAGGACTAGGGGATCCTTGGCCAATCCGGCGGGATTGGAGTCGGTGGCGGCGATCACCACGCCCGTCACGGTGAGCGCGAGAGCGACGGCGCCGAGCGCGAGGCCCATGAAGCGCTTCTTTACCGCCATTGAGTACCTACCGTTTCGTCTTCGACAAGCCTAAAGGCGCGACGGCGCCGGCTCGTCCAAGAGTTCGAGTAGAAGTTCGTGTGAGATATTGCGTCCGCTCGCGATGAAGCCAACACGCGAGGTGGTGTCGTTGACGTGATTGGCCACGATCGCCGCGTACGACGCCGCTGCTGAACCCTCCATGACGAGCCCGTTGTTCTCGGCGAGCTCGCGCACCGCGTGGCGGATCTCGACCTCCGGCACGAGTACGAGGTCCACGCCGCTCTTCGCGACGATTTCGTTCGTAACCGCGCCGTCGTCGCCCCCGCCCGCGAGTCCGTCGGCGATCGTCGGGTGATGGACGACGTCAGCCATCGTCGCGCCGCGAAGTACGTGGTAGAGCGCCGCGCTCTCTTCAGGTTGCACGCCCGTCACGCGGATGTCGGAACGACCTTGCGCGTCGCGCGAGAGCAGCGTGCCAGAGATCAGACCACCTCCGCCCACCGACACCACCACGTGTTCGATGTCGGGTGCTTGGCGCAACATCTCGTCGAAGACCGTCGACTGGCCAGCGATGACGTCGGCGTCGTTGAACGGCGAGATGAACCGAAGTGCGCGCGACTCTGCGAGCTCCTGCGCGTGGGCCTGCGCGTCGTCGTAGGAGTAGCCGAACTGGATGAGTTCGATGTCGTAGGTGGAGAGGTTCTTCACTTTTGCGATTGACGCGTTCGACGGCACCACTACCGTTGCTCGCACGCCCAACAACGTCGAGGCGTGCGCGATGCCGAGGCCGTGATTCCCCGCCGAGGCCGTGATGACGGCGCCCTTCGGATCGTCGCGGTGCGCGGCGTCGATCGCCGCGAGGGCGCCGCGGATCTTGAACGATCCCGTCACTTGGAGACTCTCGAGTTTGACGAAGACTTTTCTGCCGTGCGCGAGGATGGTGATGGTGGGCGTGGGTTCTAAGTAACGGTCCACGATCTCGCGAGCGTGCGCTAGTTGTTCGTTCGTTGGGGGTGACACGTGACGAAGCATCCCTGTCAGCCTACGCGGAACTTTTTTGACTCTTTTGTACTCTCAAGTAAGGTCAACCGGTGCACACGATCCTCGGCGTCGTCGGCGTCGCGACGCTTGCGTACGTCGGCACCATGGTCGACAACTTCTTCGCGTTCGCGGCGCAACTGGTCGTCACCGAACGGGAGCGATTTCGCCGAGTGAGTTGGGCCCAGGCGCTCGGCGTCGCCACCATGATCGCGTTGGCCGGGGGTCTCGGCTCACTCCTCGCTCCGATACCGGTTCGCTGGATCGGGGTACTTTCCGTAGCGCCCTTTTGGTTCGCGTGGCACTCGTGGAGTCGTCGCGCGGTACTCCGTCAGCAGTTTCGCCGTGGTGTCCTCACCACGTACGTGCTCACGTTCGCGCTGGGCGGCGACAACTTGGCGGTGTGGATCCCGCTCCTTCGCGCGAACGGCGTCGCGCACGCCTTCGTGACCATCGCCACCTTCGCGCTCTTGGAAGTCGTCTTTCTCTTGAGTGCGCAACGTCTTGCGACACACCCACGCGTCGTGGCGTGGGGCAACGAGCACACGGCAACGTTCATGCCCTTCGTGTACGCGTTGCTCGGCGTGCTCGTCTTGTTCGAGTGTCACACGATCTGATGCTCGTCCGCGAAATTCACGTGCGGCGACCGGTAGCGTGGTCGTCATGGCACAAAGGAGTGCGCAACAGACTTTGCGCCGACTCACGGTCATCGTGGCCATTCAGTGGATGGGCGCCACACTCGGACTCCCCCTCCTCCCCCTCTACCTAGAGCACCGCGGCGGTACGCCGTCGGTGATCGGCATCATCCAAGCGATGTTCTTCGTCGCGGGCGTCCTCACCCAGTTCGCCTTTGGTCATCTCGCCGACCGGTTCGGCCGACGCAAGATCCTGGTCGGCAGTCTCGTTACCTACGGGCTCGCGAGTATGACCTTTCTCCTGCCCGTCAGCGCACCGTGGTTGATGGTGACCAGGGCCTTTCAGGGCGCCGCCGCCGGAGCGATCGAGGTCGCGTCACTGTCGGCGGTCGCCTCACTCTTCGCGGAGTCGGAGCGGGGTCGAGCCGTCTCGCGGATCTTCGCGGCTCAACTGTTCGGTCTCGCGATCGGACCCGTCGTTGGCGTCCTCGCGTCGGTGAACGATCTCGGGTGGGCCTTTTTCGCCACAGGCTTCGTCAGCCTCTGCGCGGCGTTCGTGGCGATGAAGACCAACCTCGGCGACGTCGCGTACGATTCGACGCCATTGCCGAAGATGCAGTGGAGTTCTCAGCTCACGGGCTCTCTTTTCGCGGCGGCCGCGTCCGGACTCGCGATTGGCGTCTACGAAACGTGTTGGAGTCTGCTCATGCACGTGCATCACGCGAGCACGTTGCAGATCCGTCTCAGTTGGACCTTCTTCGGATTGCCGTGGATCGTGCTCTCGCGATTCGGTGGTTGGCTCGCGGACCACGCCAATCGCCGAGTCATCGCGCTCGCTGGACTCTTGAGTGGCGCCTTCTTTCTCTCGCTCTACCCCCATATCCACAACAACAACTTGATCTTGGTGTTGGGATCGTGCGAATCAATTGGCGCCTCGCTTTCGGTGCCGTCGATCTCGTCGTTGATGAGTCAAGGCGCCGTGCATCGCGAACTTGGTCGCCGTCAGGGCCTCTACACCATGTCCAACACGGCGTCGCTCGCTCTCGCGGCGGGCGTGTCGGGCTTCCTCTTCACCATCAACTCCGCACTTCCCTTTTCGGCACTCGCGCTCACCTCCGCTGTGCTCGCCGCGACCACCGTCTTCTGGTGGCGAAACGTCAACGGCCACGTCAGTCCAGACGTAGCCACCTAATACAAAAACGAGCGGAACTTGCGCGCCGCTCATTTTTGGTACGGAGTAAGAGTCGAACTACGACTTCCAGATTTGGTCCCATCGAGCGGAGCCACCGTCGGGACTGAGGCAGCGAGTCGTGCCGTCGGCCGCGGTACCCGAGACCCAGTTCTGAACGTTCTTTCGCGCCGCGAAGGCCGTGACGAGCGTGTCGAGGAACAGGTACGGGAAGACACGTGCGAACTGCGTGTTGACCGTCTGCCATGACGACTTCTGCAACGCCGATCCCGGGGCGGCGGCAAGAGCACGCAGCATCGAGTTCTCGATCGTGGCGTCGCCTTGGTGGGCGAAGTTCACGGCACCGGCGATGTACGTACCGGAGGGCAGCGCGGCCATGCCGAGACCGCCCACGGCCGGTGAGGCCGTGGCGTTCAGGGAAAGGAACCACACGTAGTTGAGCGACGGGTCAACGCCACCGAACTGGTTCCAGGTCGAGCAGTCGTACTCGCCGTAGATCACGTTGTTGATCAACGTGCTTTGGACGAGCTGACGTTGGGTCACGGTGATACCGACCGCGGCCAACTGCTGCTGGAAGAAGGCGAACGCCTGGTTCGCCGACGAGTTCCCCGACACGGTGTCGATGACGAAGCCGACCTTCGACACGTTGTTGGCCGACTTGTACGCGTTGACGAGCGCCTTCGCCTTCGCCGGGTTGTACGCCGGGTAACCGGGGTTGCGGTAGAACGGCGACTTCTTGCGGTACACGCCGTCAGCCACCGAACCCACACTGCCGTCGATGACCTTGAAGTACGTGCTGCGGTTGATCGCCATCGCGCAGGCCTTGCGAATGGTCACGTCGTTGACGACCGGCTTCAGGGTCGTGTCCCAATGCAACGTCGAGGGATTGACGGCGCCCAACGTGCCGACGAAGTCGGCTTCTTGCACCGCCGTCGGCGGGGCCTGACCCTTCAAGATGTACGGCAGCGACCCGGGTACGCCAATGGAGGCGAACTGACCGGCCCAGCAGAAGTACTGGTTCAACGTTCCCGTCGTATTCATGATGAGACAGTTCACCGACGGGTCACGCGGCGCGTCGACGTCCGTGACGTACGTGATGTTCTTGATCTTCTTCAACCCGGCGATCTGCGCGCCGGACTGCTGGAGGATGATGTCGACGCTGCCGCTCTGCAGCGCTTGGTTGCGCGAAGCGTCGTCCACGATGGTCTTGAAGTTGATCGCGTTGAGGTACGGGAGCTTGCGACCGGAGCCGTCCCTACGCCAGTAGCCCGCGTTCTTCGTGAACTGCGACTCGACGCCCACCTGCCACGACTTCACCTTGAAGGGTCCGGTCCCGACGGGATTGCCCGTGTAGGTCGGCACGAAGGAGGACGGGTGCGCCATGTAGGCGATCTGTTGCTCGGCGAGGGTGACCGGGAACGCCGAGAAGGGAATCGCCATGTTGTAGGCCACCGTGTAGGTATCGACCTTGGTCACCGAGGTGATAATTGGCTGGATGGCGAGCCCCACCGTGGGGTCGGCCTTGGCCGCGTTGTAGTTCGCGATCACGAGGTCGGCGTTGAACGGATCGCCGTTCGTGAACTTGACGTTTTGGCGCAGCGGGATCGTCCAGACGGTGTAGTCGGCGTTGTGCGACGCCGACAGCGCCAACATGGGCAGTGCCACCTTGCCGTTCAGCGACATGACGAACAGTGGGTCGTAGAGGGCGTTCGCCACGCAGAACGCCGAGACGTCCATCTTCCCCTGGGCTCCGTTGAAGACGTGGAAGTTGGGGACGTCGGAGATCAAACCGACGGTAAGCGTGCCACCGAACTTCGGCTTGCCTTTGTTTACACCTACGGTCGCCCCCGCGACGTTGGCGAGCAGACCGTCAACCACGGATCCAGCCATCGCAACGCCACCGAGAGTGGCCGCTGAGTGAGTAAGGAACGAACGACGATCGAACGTTGACGACATCTTTGTCCTGCTTTCCCCCGGAGAACCCCCCTTGGGTTTCTCCACTGGGCGAAACTTAGCAAGAAAGGTCCTACTAACCAGTACACCCTCGAAATGTCGGGTTCGGAAAAATACTTCAGGACCCGGGCGGAGGGAGGGCCGCCCGGATCCTGAAAAACGGGGCAATCAACTTCGTCAACTTCGTGGGTTTGCCGTCACCCATCGGTCGCTCTAACGTCGCCGCCTGAGAAGAAACTTCCCCTTCTCAGGCGGTTGAATCGAATGATTTTTTTCGACTCTTCCCGGCTGTTGCTTCCTGACGTCAATCATCTTGACGCAGCACCTTGTGATGGCCATTGGATGAAGATAAGAAGCCTCTAAATCCCGGAATTGTTAACTGGGGGATAAATCGTTTTCAATACCGGGCTCGCTCAAGCGCTTTCGGGCATACTGGGCGCGTGCGACCGGCGCTTCGCGGGTTCGTGCAGGGGACAGTACCTACCAGGGAGGACACCACCGTGGCGTCAAGTATCGATTCACACGACGGGTCGCCGGGCGACCCGGCGTTTCACATAGAACAACGTGGCATTGACTTCGTTCCAGAGTCGGAACGCTGGGCAACGCCAAGGAATATAGGGGCCCTGTGGGCCGGCTCCGCGATCAACATCGAGTACTTCATCTACGGCGCGCTCCTGATGGGCTTTGGTTTCAGCTTCTACACGGCCCTCAGCATCATCATCATTGGCAACCTCTCCTTCTTCCTCCTCGGCGTGGCGTCACTCCAGGGTCCCGAGGCCGGCACCACGGCCTTCACGATCTCTCGTGCGGCCTTCGGAACGCAGGGCTCGCGTCTCGTCAGTTTCTTCAACTGGATCACGCAGTTGGGTTTCGAGACCGAAGGTTTGATCTTGATCGTGGGGGCCACGATCGTCCTCTTCCAGATGGCCGGACTTCACGTGTCGAGCCCCTTGAAGGTGGTCTTGATCATCCTCGCCGCCGCCATCCAGGCGGTCATGCCGTACTTCGGTCACGCCACGATGGTCAAAGTCCTTCGCTCGTTGATCATCCCGTTCGGCGCCATTTTCGTCCTACTCGCCATCTACGACCTGAAGCACGGCTCAGCGAGTTTCAAGGGCAGCCCCTTCGCGAACTGGGAGCTCTACACCGCGGGCATCGCCTTCACGATTGCGCTGTCGGGACTCGGTTGGACCGAGTGCGGCAATGACTACACGCGGTACCTCCCGCGCGACGCGAAGAAGAGTTCGATCGTCGGGTGGATCTTCGTCAGCACCGCCATCCCCGAGATCTTCATGATGGTGCTGGGCGCAGCGACCTACACGTTTCTCTCATCCAAGGCCCAGTCGGCCGCGTGGAACGGCGCCAATCCCTTCGAGGCGCTGCACGGCCAAACCTTCATCCCGAGTTGGGTCATCGTGTTGTTCTTGTTGTTCGCCATCGTGCAGCTCTTTGGCATCAACTCGCTCGACCTCTACTCCTCGGGCGTCTCGCTCCAGGCCATGGGACTACGACTGAAGCGCTACCAAGCGGTCGTCCTGGACTCGATCCTCGCGTGCGCTCTCACGATCTGGGCCGAGTTCCAGTCCACCTTCTCTCTCTACATGAAGGAGTTCGTCGGCGTCATCATCGTGTGGATCGCGCCGTGGTTCGCCATCATGACGGTCGACTGGCTGTTGCGCAAATACCGCTACAACGCCGCTGAGCTGCAACGACGCGACTCAGGGAGTCTGTACTACACGGGCAAGAGTGGCGTGAACTGGAACGGCATCATCGCCTTCGTCGTCGGTCTCGTCTGCGCCACCCTCGCGTTCTCCAAGGCGCCCCCGCCCGTCAACTTTCCGTTTCACTGGATGACGCCGGTATCCAATCACTACGGCGGCGCGTGCGCGGGATCGCTCACGCATGGCGTGTGTACTGCGGGATGGTTCGGCGGCGCGGACTTCTCGGTCTTCGCTGGGATCATCATTGCCGGACTCTTGTATTTCATTCTCGAGAAGTTCACGCACACCGTCGAACGACAGGTGCAGCGCCAACGAGAGCTCGAGACAGTTAACTAACCCCGATTATTCACCAGTTCGTCTGAACTAACCACTCGCAATACGCGAAAATGCCCTCCGCGCAAGGGAAACTGGAGTTGCGAAACAACCAGGACACCA